>Ga0100379_10004678_pt1 | contig 11977 bp, 9 predicted proteins | sample CryGeymeta201503_FD_80418 | JGI IMG/M metagenome (GOLD analysis project Ga0100379, IMG submission 80418) | Groundwater microbial communities from Crystal Geyser aquifers in Utah, USA - Crystal Geyser metaG 2015-03 | ecosystem: Environmental > Aquatic > Deep subsurface > Groundwater | place: USA...
CAATTCCATTTCGCCCTTCATTTTGGTATAGAAATTCATGCTATGCTCATTGGCACCCAAGGCCGATACAATAAAAATGCCCCGGCAGCTTCCTCGCGCGGCGAATTCGGCCAGCTTTACCGGAATGCCAAAATCAATGCCACGGTATTCTTCCAAGTTCGGCGTCTTGGCCCGTGTAGTTCCGATCGAACAAAAAATCTGTGCATTGGGAGTGAAGTATTGTTCCACACCTTCCCATTGGTTAAAATCGAAAGTTACTACCTTTACTTTTGGCGTGGTAGATTCCAAGGGTTTCCTCGAAAATAAGATTACTTCAGTATACTGGCCATCCTCCACCAACTGGCGAATAAGTTGCTTTCCAATGAGACCTGTACTTCCAAAAACGAGCGCTCTATCTGCTGACCAATTCATTGGTTATAATTTACACAAAAAAAGGCAATTCTTCACGCTGTATCTTTGTCTCCAATAAAATTATTTGCATGAATATTGAAACACGCAAATGTACGGATGGTTCAATGACATTATACCTCCCAGACATGGATGAAACCTATCATTCCGTGCATGGTGCCATCACCGAATCACAGTTTGTTTATATCCAAAATGGGCTAGAGCAAATCGCTTCACAAGAAATCTCCATACTTGAATTTGGATTTGGTACAGGATTAAACGCCTTACTTAGCTTCGCTTATGCCCAAAAAGTCAGGAAGCGTTTGAGGTATTATACCGTAGAAAAATTTCCCCTTGAGAAAGACCAACTCGATAGTTTAAATTATGGAAGTTTGCTTGAGATGAATGCCGAATGGGGGCGTTTACATGACTTGGCTTGGAACACATGGGAAGATTGGGAAGAAAAACATGCCCTTTACAAAATGCAGGGTGACTTTACCGCACTAGACCTTCCAAATCACTCGATTGACCTGCTCTACTATGATGCCTTTGCCCCATCCAAGCAGGAGGAAGTATGGTCAATCAACTACCTACAAAAAGCGGCAGCCACCCTTAAAAAAGGCGGTATTCTCGTAACCTATTGCGCAAAGGGACAATTCCGCCGAGATTTGCAATCCTTGGGCTTTGAGGTTAGTCGTTTGCCTGGACCTCCAGGTAAAAATGAAATGATTCGTGCTCAACTAATTTAGGCTATTCGTCAAAAAATCAGCTTAGAGCTGTTAATTTTTGTTTATTTAGTAAAATAATACCTATGCTATGAAAATATTAAAAATAATTCTCATCGTGCTTGCATCCATAGTGGTTTTGCTCACGATTACTGTGGCGTTCATGCCCTCTGAGCGAATGGTAGAGCGCTCCATTTTAGTTGCAACTCCTGCCAACAAGCCTTTTAAAATGGTAAATGAGTTGAAAAACTGGACCAAATGGTCGCCATGGTATTTGATGGATACCACTTCAGTGATGACCTATAGCGAAAACAGCGCAGGTCTTGACGCTTGGTATACTTGGGACAGCAAAAACAAAAACATTGGAACAGGGAAACTAACCATCATCAACAGTACCGCTCCTGATTCAGTGATAGTTAGCTTAGAATTTGGCGATTGGGATCCATCGACTGCTGGCTATTATTTTGAAACGGTTGGTGAAAACGAAACCAAAGTGACCCAACGTATGCCACTTATTGCCCAAGGATTTTGGGGTAAATTTCAAATCTTCATTATGGAAAACGTGATGGTGGGAATGTTCGATAAAGGACTTGCCCTTATCAAGTCGAATGCGGAGAGCATGCCAGATGAACCAGAAATTGCCGGCAAAATAGAAGGCCTGGCAGTGGAAGAAATGCCAGCGGGCATGTCCTTAACTTTTACCGATACAACCGATATGGCTACCCTTTCACAGTTCTTGGAGAGAGGCTATGGAGAAATCATGGTGCAAGCTGGCATGCAAAACTTAGAGATTGCAGGTCCGGTTTTCGCTACCTACCACCTTTGGGATGAAGAAAACAATATTGCCGTGGTAGAATGCGGTGTTCCAGTGAATAAAGAAGGTGTTTCTGTAGGAAATGTTATTTACAAAACCATGGAACCTCGTAAGGCCTTGGTCGCCGACTTCTTTGGACCCTATGACAACTCAATGAAAGCCCATTTGGCAATCATTGCACATGCGGAAGAAAACCAAATAGAACTTGGTGACTCCCCGACAGAAATTTATGTAAACGACCCATCGACCGTTAGCGACCCGATGCAAATTCATACACGTGTTAGTTACCCTATCAAGTAATCAAACGTTTGAGGAGAGAAAAAAAGGGGCGAACTATCGTCCCTTTTTTTGATTTAAGCGATTCTTCCGGGCTAGATTCTTAAAGGCTTCTAGGTAACCTTCCATACTGTCTACAAGCTTTTGTACGTCAGCATCCTCCGACTTCGGATATAAGTCTTTCATACGCGTAATCGTTTCTTCTAGGACTTCTTGAGCACGTGCATTGTCGCCAAGCGAATAAGCATCTGACATTACTTTTAAGGCTCTATTCAATTCGGCCATGGCGTAGAGCTTTTTCTGTTCTGCTTCAACCACAAGCTTTAAATTTCCACTTCCGTCTTGCCATTCTGGTGCAATACTTTGCTCCACAATTTTATCCGGTCCATCTATCTCCTCTTTATAGCTAATGCGCACCTTTATTGGTTGATTGACGATTTCCGGGTTACTTTTTTGAAGGGTGAATAAGGCGAGAGCTACTTGATTCGCGCCATTGTAAAGATTTGGAATCTCATATATCAAGGGGTTCTTTGAGCCGGGCAATGGTGTTTTTCCATACAACTGCTCACATTTTAACACGGGATTATAGCTTACTTCCAAGCGAACATCATAGGCAACGGGCTTCAACTCATTCAATACTTTCTTCAGAAAAACCTCCCTAAATGCCGCACTATCAGCCACATGATGTACCACCCCTCTACCCTTTTCTGCCAAAAGTTTGAGCAATGGATAGTTATAGTCCTCACCCACACCCACACTGGTACATGATATCTTATCATTAAAAGGTTTCTGGGCTGCTTCAAGCACCTCCGGCTGATTGCTATCGTACCCATCACTCAGAAGGATAACGCGGTTATTTTGCTTTTCAGAATAGCGACTCATCACGGCTTCATACCCCGCCTTCATTGCCTCAAGCATGTCGGTACCGCCGCCCGCTTCAATCTTTTCTATCGCCTGAATCAATTCCTGTTTTTTGCTTCCCAGTTTCTGGTGTGGGAATATTAGTTCCATCTTATCATCAAAGGCATAGACGGATACATAATCGCCCGGATTTAATTTATTTACCAAGGCAATTAACGACTTCTTGAGCATCTCTATTCGGTAATAGCCTGCCATGGAGCCGCTCTTGTCAAGAATAAAGGAATAATTACCAGGCATCTCAATGCCATCCCCCTTGGCCGTATAGCCTATTTCAAGAAGTGCTTCTTTCGTTTGGGGATTGAACGCATTTCCCCATTTTAAAAATAATCCGACTTTATTTGGCTTCAAAGGCTCCGGATATTGCTTGCTGAGGAAACTTTCAAACTCAATAAGAAAAAGCTCCTCTTTCCCCGGAATAAACAATTCTGGATGCTCCAATTTTGGATTCGGGAGATAGGTCATCTCCATCGCTCCATTCACGTAGCCAAACACTTTAGTGAGGTCAATCACATCCACATCGCGCTGGAAATTGAAGTGGATCATGTATTTCTTGCCAATTGGAAGCAAGAACTTCACTTCACCAGCTGCATCGGTATAGCCGACATAAACTTTTTTGCCATGAATTTCTTCCAGGTAAACTGTTTCGTTACTTCCCTTGCCTCCTGCCTTATTTACTGTGATCATGTAATAAGCCCTTCCAGAAGCCGCTTCCTCTTTTAAGATATGCTGTACGACTGTATCCCCGTTTACGGTTTCGTTCACCTTAGGCTTGTCGTATTGTACCGTGCTGGTCATTACCAATCCTGTCCGATTCTTTACATCTACATAGGAGATATTCAAGACATCTTCAACATCCACATCATAGCTCTGGCCTAAATCCAGCATAAAGGAAGCTAATCCCTTTGCGTCGGTAGTAGCTGTAAACCCGGACTTACTAGCGACATGGACCATCCTGACCTGAACGCCTTTTTGTGAATACCCTGACCGGCTCTTTACCCTTACCCGAACAATCGCCTTTCCCTTTTCTGGTGCCTCACTCCCTGTGAGGTATTGTTCACTCCACGTATAGTTAAAGCGATCCACTGTTTGTTGGGCCTTGCGATTTGAAAAGGCCGGATTATAGGTGAGTGACATCCTCCGATTGCTTGTTCCATTTTCTGGAACCTCCACTTCTCGGTTCATGTCAAAATCATTCACAAATAGCTTCCATAGTACCCCATGATCAATCATGAACTCCGCTTTCCCCATAGAACTAGCTGTCTTTTCAATACGTTCTTGGGTGCTCGTTTCTATTAATAAAATCTTTGCCCCAGATACAGGCTTTTGCTTGCCATCATGTACCTCTACGGATAGATTTACGGTTCCTTGTCCGAATGCGGCTTGGGTAATAAAGAGGGTAAGGAGAAAAATAATTTGTTTCATAAGCTTTAAACTAAAACTAGTTTTTTGGTTCAATTCGTATGGAAGAGACAGTACGACGTGGCAAAAGAACCATAAGGACGAATAGTGTCTGGAACTTCTGTGTCATCGTGTATTTGCCTCAAAGTATGAATCTCGACAAGTCGATTTTTTCTTAACTTCGGCCATCGATGATACATACTTGAAGAATGAGGATTGTAAATAGCGTACTCGCAAAATTATTCAAATTTAAAATTACAGTACCCTAAATCCCTCCAATTCTAACGTCTTAAAATTCAAAAATTCGTAACATCGTAACATCGTAAAGTCATAAAATGCCTCTCGTAGAATTCTACAAACCGCGAAAATTATCAGCAAAGCGACTCGATCGTTATTTGGCTGGAGGGTGGTTTCGCAGCAGCAATGGATTGTTTCGAAATCAGGTCTTGTGTTTAGATGGGCAATTATGCAGCGTGGTAAACATTCGGCTTCCACTGGATGGACATACTTTTAAGAAGTCGCATCGTCGCTTATTGAATAAATGCAGTGACTTACGGATTGAAATTGGGCCAGTGCGACTCTGTGAGCAGATGGAGGAACTTTATCTGCAAACCAAACACCGTTTTAAAGGGTTTGTATTTCCTGAACTTCGCACCTTCTTATATGATTCGCTCGACCGGAAAGTCTTCCAAAGCTATCATGTAAAAGTATACGATAAGGAAGTACTGGTTGCCGCATCAGTCTTTGATATTGGCGAAATTGGCTGCATGAGTGTTTTGGGACTTTACGATCCGCGATACAAATATCTCAGTCCAGGTATTCTTACCATGTTACTTGAGCTTCAATGGGCAAAGGAAAATGGCTATCGTTTTTATTATCCCGGCTATGTGCTCGACGAATCGCCAACCTTCGACTATAAATTAAGCTTAGGTAATTATCAATACTTGAGCAATACTAAGCGATGGATTAGTCAGTATGATCAGGTAGTACAGCAATCGCCAGTAAAAGAAATTGAAGCAGCGAGTAAACAGTTAGCCCTTGCTTTACACCAGGCCAAGATACCACATCAACGTATGCTGTATAAGCTTTTTTCATTGGGTTATGCTTACGACGAAGGAACTTTTTTGCGCCATCTCATCCTATTTGTATTACCTGAGTTGAGCGACAATCCATTTAAAGTGTCGGTGGTGGCCTATGATTTCGAACACCAGCGCTACCGGCTTAGTCACCCATGGCCGGTGCACGATGAGTTCTTAGCCGAAAATCAATCGGAGGAATACCAGGACCCAAATGTGTATTACGATATGATTCTGCAGGACAGTCTTGAAGATGCCACATACTATGAGAGGCCCGAAGAGGTGTGTTATGAAATTATTCGCCTTTTGCATCGAAAGGGACAAACAAACCCGGTGGGCCATTTGTTTCTTGGTAAACCTTCTACCTAGGAGCGACAAAACGACTTTAAAACGTTGGGGCCTTTTGGTATTAGATTACGAATTGACAGAAATAAATTGTATAATTCTCTTATTACATTTCATCTTCTTTAAAAAAACACATAGATATGGAAAACAGTGCTGAAATTATAGCCACGCTAACGACCCGCTTAGTAGAGATGGCCGCGACATACGGACCAAAACTTCTTCTTGCCATTATCACCCTAATCGTGGGTTTATGGATTTTAAAACGTGTCAATAAATTAATTCGCAAGAGTTTTGATAAGGCGAATATGGAGCCATCGTTGAGCACCTTCTTGCGCAATTTGCTCATGACCTTGATGAAGGCCCTGCTTGGTTTGACGGTACTTTCTATGATTGGACTACAAATGACCTCTTTTGTGGCCATATTGGGAGCTGCAGGATTGGCTGTTGGTTTGGCCTTATCGGGTACCTTACAAAACTTCGCTGGTGGAGTTATCATCCTATTATTAAAACCTTTTAAAGTAGGCGACTTCATTGAAGCGGCAGGCTATACAGGGACGGTGAAGGAAATCCAAATATTTGTTACCATACTGAATACGACCGATAACAAACGCATCATACTTGCCAACGGTGCCTTGGCGAGTTCAAACCTTACCAACTTTTCTGCAGAGCCATTGCGCCGTGTAGATTGGACGATTGGCATTGGGTATGGTGATGATTATGATGCCGCAAAAGCCTTGATAGAGCGCTTTATTGCAGAGGATGAAAAAATTCTTAAAGACCCGGCTCCCTTTATCGGACTGGGTGCATTAGCCGATAGTTCAGTAAATATTACCGTACGTGGTTGGGTGGAAGCGGCGAACTATTGGGATGTGTTTTTCAGAATGAACGAACGCGTTTACAAAGAATTTGGAGAGAACAACTTAAACATCCCATTCCCACAAATGGATGTTCATGTGCATAAATCGTAGCACTCGGAATTGATTTTGCTGGTTTGTGAGGTAAAGAGTTTTAGCGAATTCCCTATCTTGCAGACCAAGCGCATCAAAGCCTATCCGAATGAAGAATATACTTGCCCTGATAGATTTCACTCATGTTTCTGAAAATGTCATTCAACAAGCGACCCTACTCAGTAAACAACATGGTCTTCCTATAACCTTATGTCATTTTACGGAAAAAGACAACGAAGCGAGTGAACTCCAAACGAAGCTGAACACCATAGCTGCTGACATTTCTAATAATGGAATAGAATGCGAAAGCATGATTGTTTTGGGAAATATCTTTACAAAAATTTCCGAAATATGCCTCAAGCTGGGGACTGACCTAGTGATTATCGGCACGCATGGCAAAAAAGGACTCATGCAAAATCTCTTTGGCTCCAATATTTGGAAGCTTGTCAGTGCAATTCCGACATCTGCATTAGTTATCAATGAACATTCTAAATTTAATGTGAATGGTTTTGAAAAGGTATTGATGCCTTTAGGTCCACATGCCGAATTTGCGCATAAGGCGGATGTAACTGCCGCCCTTCTTGCACCTACAGGAAATATTGAGCTCTTCGCTATAGAAAAGCCAGGAGTTCCTATTGGTGAGAAAATGTTGACCGTGGCACGGTCGAGTCAGGAATATTTTGATGAGAAACACGTAAAGCATAGTTATGTGGAGATTGAATCTTCTCACTACTCTATCGGCTATTCGCGTGACACCATTGAATATGCAGCAAAAAACAGCGTCGATGTGATTTCAATCCTTACCCGAGTTTCAGATGACAATGCCCATTTCGGCAAGCTGGATAAAGAGAACTTGGTGCTGAATGAAGAAGGCATCGCGGTCCTCTGTGTCAAATAAAAGCTACCACTGACGCAACGATTCTCAAACGACGGCGTCATTAAAAGGAACCTAGCTTTACCCCCATTTATGGATAGAGAAAAACAAGAACATCTGGAAGTATGGATGCGCGATTATAGCGATACCCTTTATACCTGGGCTTCTTATAAACTCAATGATGCCAACCTCGCAAAGGATTTGGTACAAGACACTTTTATCTCTGCCCTACAAGCTTGGGAACGATTTGAAGGACGATCGAGCATTAAGACTTGGCTAACTTCAATCTTGAATAATAAAATTCGCGATCATTACCGAAAAAATAAAAACCGCATGTTTTCACTCGATGAGATGGCAGGTGAACGGCCAATTGATGACTTCTTCGATAGCAATGGTAGCTGGAAACCTGAACACCGTCCACAATTATGGGGTGAAGATGAAACCGCACTTTTGGATCAAACGGCATTTCGTGATGCTTTATATAACTGCATCGACGGACTGAGTGATCGATTCAAAAATGTGATGGTGGGGAAATATTTAGAAAAAAAAGAAAGTGCCGATCTTTGTCAGGAACTAGGAATAAGCGCTACCAACTTTTGGCAGATACTTCATCGAGCAAAGGTTCAATTAAGAAATTGTTTGGATAGTACCTGGTTTAAACACGCAGAATGAAAATAATGATGACACTCATGCATTGGCTTATGCTCTCCTGCAAGCGCGCCACCCAGCTTATGGAGAAGAAAATGCACTTCGGGCTAAGCCCCATTGAGAAGATGCAATTGAAGCTGCATAAAAAAGCGTGTAAGTATTGTACGGCCTACGAAAAGCAGAATGAGATTATTGATCAAGTCTTGCAAGAAAATATGGCGGAAAAAGTGCAAGCCTATTGTTTGAGTGAAGAAGAAAAGCAGCGTATGATGGAGACTGTAAGGAAGAGTGATTCTATTAGCCCGTCATCCTGACAACGATAATGAAGAGGTTCACCTTCGCTTTTCCCGCATAGCCATCGGGATCTGCATCGGCTTACGCGGTCGGCGGACATTTTGAGGAGGTGAGAAGAAATAGAAAAGAATAAACGTTTACTATTTAGTACAGATAGGGATTGATAACAAACGAAAGGAGATATTAATGATGAAACAAAGCATGAAATTCGCAGGAGCGATCGTTCTAATTGCCTTTATGGGAATGGCATTTACTGCAGCCCACAAAACAGAAAAGAAAGACAAGTTAAAGTATTTTGATGGCACCTATGAAGAGGCCATCAAATTGGCAAAAAAAGAAAAAAAAGCCGTATTCATTGACGCCTATACCAGCTGGTGTGGATGGTGCAAGGAGCTGGATAAAAGAACCTTTTCGAACGATGATGTGGCAGAATACATGAACGCCAACTTCATCAATATGAAAATAGATATGGAAAGTGAAGTAGGTATTCCGCTCGCAAATAAATACAAGGTACGGGCCTTCCCTACCCTCCTTTTTATCCATCATGAAGAAAAGGTATCACACCGTATTGAAGGATTCATGCAGGCCCCAGCATTCTTAGAAGAAGCCAAGTTGGCCAAGAAGATAAACGATGGAGAAAAATAGCGTTGGCTGTTGGAATTTTAAAATTAGAATCCTGCTTTTGTAAAAAAGTGGGATTTTTATTTTCGCTGAACTTTGATTACCTCAAAACCCACTTCAGTGGTCACATAAAGAATCACCTCTGAGGCAGCCAATTTCGACAGGTTGAGTACGAGCTCCATTTGGTGTTCCACCTCTCGTGTTTCAATCAACGCTCCTTTCATATCAAATATTTTTACCTGAACCATCGGCACCTCGCTTTGGATGGTGACTGAGGTTTTGAACGGATTTGGGTAGGCGCTGAGGGCATTGACACCCGGTCCGTTAAGTCCTATCGTATTTCCATTAACAAAGATATAACCCTGCTTTGATTCAACTACTTGGCAGCCACTATCCACAACTGTAAGCGTCACATCATATAAGGAATCTACCACATAGATATGACTAGGGGCAATAGAATCTAAAGTGAAACTTCCGTCTCCAAAATCCCATTTGATAGTAGGGTTCTGAGCCTGAATAGTTCCAAAAAATTGCACTTGAAAAGGATTGAGTCCAACCCGACCTGATGAATAAAATTGGGCAGTTGGCTGCGGGTGAACATACAAGGTACTCGTATCAATCTTTTCACATCCGAAATCTCCTCCCCGATAAATCAAGAGGTGATTACCTGATGCTTGCCTCGAAGGATCAAAATACTGAATAGGAATACCTGCTTGGTTGGTAAATGTTCCACCTTGCGGACTCACTACCGTATCTAAAAGGATGGCCGGAGAGGAAGAACAATATATGCTGTCATGCAAAAACACAATTTGCGTTTCATTATTGAAATAAATGCTATCCGAAACTAGAAGTTCACAGCCCATGCTATCTTTTAGAAGCAGGCTCAATTCAAAGACGTCTCCTCTTATACCTCGAAGAACGATATTATCTTGATATGAAACCAAAGCAGCATTTTTCGTCCAAGTGCTGCTATAAGGAGTATATCCATATCGCGGTAGATGACTAAACATAAGGGAATCTTGTCCGCATGCAATACGATCGCCGAGTATATCGTCGCGCAATTTACGCACCTCTATAAGAAAAGAATCTTGGGTCAGGCACCATGAATCATCGATAGCTTGGTAATACCAGTTTTGATTCACAACGGCATCTGCTAAATAATTGAGTACGCTGTCATTCGAGCTACTAATTCCGTTCGTCCAGGTATAAGAAACTAGGCCCAAAGCTCCGGTATCCAAAGCATCAATCAGCAATGAATCACCGAAACAGAGATGCTGGTCAGTGATTTTTGGTTTGCCAAACTTATTGATACGGACTTGGCTTGAATTACTTGCATGACACCCATTTGAATCCACTGCTTCAAGTGAGATGGTATATACTCCTGAAGCTAGTGAAGCATTTGAAACAGCAAGCAAGGAAGTGCCACTTGTTTGATTATTCAGCTTCCATATATAATTAATCGGTTCAGGTCCTAATCGCGGAACTGCTTCGAAGGTATGCTCTTCCCCCAAGCATAATACAGAGTCGCTGACAATAGAAACCATAAAGTTGGTGGTAGAGAAATCGAAACTATCGCTCGCTTCACATCCATCGCCATCTGTTGTCACCAACTTGATTTGGTAGCTTTGTCCGGGTACGGGCACGTAAAAGAAACTCGAATCGTTATACTGTTTATTTCCTATTTCCCAATCGAGCATTACTTGGTTTTTAGCGTTAAAATGTCGGGCTTTAACCAATAAACTGTCTCCTCCGCAAACCAAGGGATACGCATCAATTGTGCTCCTAAATCCACTTGTATTCATAACTTGAGTCAACCTTGTATTACATCCGAAGTCATCGTTCAGCACGAGTGCTACGGTATCCATTTGTCCGGCAAGTGAGTTGCTATAAACTAAACTATCTGCTGAAGAAGCAAAATATCCTTGAACCACCCATGAATATCCTGTTGGCTGAAGATTTGTAAAGGAATCTACATGCAGAACCATAGTCTGATTTTTACATACAAAGGAACTATCCAACACGATTTGGGCCTGTGGTTCTCTAGTGTAAATCAACTGACTATCACGTGCAATACAGTGGTTGGTATCGACAAGCACGATGCTTAACTGAGCAGTGTAAGTTCCGGCAGTATGACCCAGCATAATTCCATTGCTATAGGCCGTATCGCCCATAAACGTCCAAGTTTGTGTAACTGGGTATTGGCCGGTTGTGGTGAAGGAATTGAGTAAACTATCTCCAGGACAAATTATCGAGTCGCTTAGAATAGAGACGCTGGTAAAGTTCCCCACAGTCAGAAAAAATGAATCTCTTAAAGTGCAGCCTTCATAGCGTTCCATTTCAAAAACAAAATAAGCGGATTTCACTGCCTTAATTGGGATATAGGCCCCAGAATCCACCCCTACCCATTCAGAACGAATCATACTGGCTGCTGGGGAAAAATAGGGTTTCATCTTAAACTCAGCTCCTTCGCAAACCGAACTATCTGCACCAGCATAGATATAGAATGGATTATTCTCAACAATACTAACCGAGTCGGTATAACTGCAACCCAGCGAATCAATAATTGTCCTCCCAATTCGAATACTCCCGGTCGTGTGGAATGTTGTATCTAAGCTAGCAGCTGGCTGTCCATTCCAATAAAAGGAGAAGGG
>Ga0100379_10004682_pt1 | contig 11970 bp, 10 predicted proteins | sample CryGeymeta201503_FD_80418 | JGI IMG/M metagenome (GOLD analysis project Ga0100379, IMG submission 80418) | Groundwater microbial communities from Crystal Geyser aquifers in Utah, USA - Crystal Geyser metaG 2015-03 | ecosystem: Environmental > Aquatic > Deep subsurface > Groundwater | place...
AATAAAGAACGTTCCATCATATAATTCACTGAGGTAAAGAAAACCGCATCCGGATTTGAAAGTACTTGAGGGGCTCTACCTGTTTGTTCTCTGGATACTTTTTCTCCATCGTGGTTGTACATGAGGTTGAAACCAATCTGATTGCGGTCATTCCACTGGTATGTCACATTTGCCAAACCTCCGAGGTTTGTGTTTTCAGATGCTTTTCTATCCGTAAGCTGAAAAAAGTCAATAAGGGTTTCTGCATTTCCCGAAAGAATTTTCCAGGCATTCGATGTGCCGTTCTCATAATATGAAAAATCATGTGAGTAGTTGATTCCTGCGATAAAACCGAGCTTCCTTTTCTCACCAAACTTATAGCGATTACCGTAGGTTGCATTAAACCCGGTATTCATAAAAGTAGGCTTGGTGGAATTAACAAAAGATTCAGGGCGCATTCCCTTTGCAGCACGATCAAATATGGCGCGGTCTTCTGGCTTATTTGGATTACGTGCTTGGAGGTAGTATGCATTGTTTAGCTTGTCTTTGTGCTCAGTATAAACTGGGTCGAGCTTACGTGTCCCATCATCATAACCAAGCCAATCGTATTTACCGCCTTGAGACGTTAAGAAGTTCTTTTGAAATGAGCTCTGTGAATTATATCCTGTACTTATGCCAAAGCTGAAAATTTCCCTTTCAGGAAATGATTTTGTCGAGATATTTACATTTCCACCAGTGAAGTTTCCTGGTTGGTCTGGGGTGAAGGTTTTTGAGGTAACAATATTCTCAATCATTCCAGCAGGAATCAAGTCCATGCTTGTACTGTTTCGATATGGGTCTGTACTAGGCAAGGTCACGCCGTTCATCTGGGTGATAGAATAGCGGTCGCCTAAACCACGCATCACAATAAATTTACCTCCCTCAAGTGATGCTCCAGTAACTTGTTTCATGGATTCCCCTGCATTGGAGGTTCCGAGTCGTTTGATACCTTCAGAAGAAATAATATCTTGAACAACGATGGATTTTTTCTGCATGGCCAAAACGGCTTTTTCAGAATTTCTGATTGCTTCAGCTTTAACCTCGGCTTCTCCTAATACTTCCACATTGTCTTCGAGCTGTACATTCAGCACTTTCTCCTGGTCGGCAACAATTGTTGTGTTTGGAAACGACTGGGGAGCCATACCCATATAACTAACTTCTATCGTATAGGTTCCTGGAGCAATATCGATAGAATAGTCTCCATATAAGTCGGTAACCGTACCTTGAATCATTGATTCACCGGCATTAACCGTAATGGTCACTCCGGTTAACTCTTCACCGAGCACCTTATCGGTGACTTTTCCTTTAAGCACTCCCGTTTGGGCGTTGGTGAACATGAAAGCCAACACACCTAGAAACAGCAATAAACTTCTTTTGAACATTTGGTTTGTATTAAAACAGGAAAAGGCGGTGTCATAAACACCACCCTTTCGTTTGTTAAGATTTATTTGATGATTACTGTACAATCAATTTAACCGTTACTTGGCTAGAAGCGCCTTTTACATTTACAAAGTAAGCTCCTGCTGGCAAGTTTTCAATCATTACTGAATTATCTCCTGCTTCCACAGCTCCAAGGTTTTTTACCATAACTGACTGACCAGCAAGGTTCAATACACTAACAACTACATTGTCGTTTTCGCTCAACTCGAAAGTCAAGGTACTAGTTCCATTGCTTGGGTTAGGGTAGATGCTTGAAGATGCGATATTGTTGATTTCTGTTACTGAAGTCAGCGCTGCAGCCAGGTGATCATTTCTGTCTAATGTGGTCCAGCCATTGATCCACTGTGGACCTGATGTACTGAAAGCTCCTTTATACGCAACTTGCTCAAAGAAGGGATCATTTGGAATAGTAGCCAAACCAGTGGTTACATCCGCATTTGCAGTTGGTCTTGGGTCAAGAGTATTGTCTTGAACGCGACCGATACCTTTTAAACCAGGATTTGCGATTTTATTGTTTTTAGCGGTGAATTCAGTAATCAACTTGGTTCTTACCAAACTTGGTTGGTCAGAGGAACTAGGGATGTTTAATAATCCAAGTGAACCTGTATCAAGGTTATTTCCTGCTCCGAAGCTCCATAGTAAGTTGCTTTCCCAAACAAGGTCACCATCTACTAAACGTTGGTATGAATCGACTCCTTTTGAAGCTGCAAGGTCTTCTACTTGCCAAGCCCATTGTTTTCCTTCTGTGAAGATGGAATTTTTAATTTTACCGGCAGTCGCATCTCTCTGAAGAATCATGATGGTTTGAGCAGCATTGATTGTTCCTGTGTTTCCTGGTCCGATACCGGTCCAGTTGTATACCATTGGATCAGAGTTACGCGCTCCACCGTCAGGAATTGCTCCATCTAATTCACCGATGCAATCACCTATTCCAGCAGACTGCAGTGCAAACCAGAATTGGCCTTTTCCACGGAAACCTTCATCCCAATCAAACGCATCATCGCGGCAGAAAGAAACTACGGCATGTTTAATATTTACGCTTCCTCCAAAGAATTCCATTCCGTCATCTTTGTTTGCATAGATTTCGATATAATCTACTTTAGTTCCTGCACCTACAGCACACCAAGAGATTCCATTCAACTCATCACCTGATCCAAGCTCGAATCCGGCATGACGAACAGATACATACATAAGGGTACCGGAGTTGTCGTTTTCGTCGGTTCCACCGTATAAAGCGCGAGGCTCTGTTCCGGCAACACCCTCTGCTTGTGCTTCAGCCAATCCGTCTTTTTCGAATGGTGCTTTACCACAAATTACGATTCCACCCCAAAGGCCGATATCATCAGGACCCAAATCACTAGGGTCATCCACATCATCCGCTTCTGCTGTGAAGATAATTGGTTCATACTGTGTCCCTTCAGCCATTATTTTGGCACCTCTTGAGATTGTCAAGAAAGCATCAACACCAGCTTTTCCTTTGATTACCGTTCCTGCTTGAATATTCAAGGTCGCTCCGTCTTCAACGAATACCGGTTCGGTTAATAAATACACATTGTCTTTAGTCCAATTAACAGTTTCACCTGCATTGATGGACGCATCTGTTACTTCCACGACTGTCTGGGCAGATGCTGCCATCGACATGCTCGTGAGCGCAGTTAAGATCCAAAGTTTTGATTGTTTCATGTTCAAATTATTTGATGCAAAACTGGGCCTATGCAATGAAGACAATATTACCCGTGAGTTATGATATTGTTAACATGGCACAGAACCAGTAATAGCTAGGATTACAGAATTAAAACACGTTGATATATTCTTGGGTTTTCTGTATCAATAAGCTTCCGAATCCTATCCTTCGCTAAGCCTTAAGAATTCGTTAACAATGGCATTATCTTCTGATAATTCGATACCTCCAAATTTGTCTTGCAGTAATATCCTTCATAAAATGAATAAGAGCCGGAAAGTAGTTCCGGCTTTTGTTTGTTTAAGCTTTGTCAAAAGTTCATCATATGCAGTTGCTAACTTACCTGCGATTGTCGAATCTCAAACTTGGCATTCTTGTGAACTTCAATACAGATTCCATAAACAATTCCATTTATCGGAAAGTGAATAATCTATGATGAGCGTATCTTGTTGTTCCGACAAGGAGGGTTTCCCGCAGACCGTGTGCGCCGAAGCGATTAGCGAAGGTGCATTGACGCAGAAAACGCGCAGATCGGTTGTTGCTAAATGTGGAGTTCTAGTTTTTTTTTTGGTCGTTCTTGTTGGTCCGATGAAGAAATTCGTCCGCAAAATCCTACTCCAAGTCAAACAAAAATCTGCGCTTTTTCTGTGTCCATTTGCGGGCAATAATAAGCCGCCACGAAATCCTATGCCGCGAATAATACCAGCCCATAAAAAAGAATTTCTACTCGAATTCGTCGCAATCCAATTAATCATCGTAATATTGCAATATAATTATGGGAATCACAAAAAGTAATCTATTCAGCAAAGAGCAAAATGAGTTAGCGGCCGTGGCCAAGGTCCTTGCTCATCCTGCACGTATAGCCATCCTTCAGCACCTTATCGCTAGCAAAACTTGCATCAATAGCGACCTGGTACAAGAACTCGGCTTAGCCCAAGCAACAATATCACAGCACCTGCGGGAATTGAAAGAGCAAGAACTCATTCAAGGATCTATTGACGGGGTAAGCATCTGTTATTGTATCAATCCAGCCAAATGGGATCAAATACGCGTTTTGATGAATACCCTTTTCGATTCCTTTCCAATCACTAACTGTTGTACATTATGAAAACATCCAATGAATTAAAATCGCTCGTACAAGAGAAATACGGCGAAATCGCTTTACAAAATAAAGAAACAAATGCTGCTTCATGTTGCGGTGCCGGTCCGGTTTCTGGAAAGGTATACTCCATCATGGCAGACGAATACAAGGACCTAGACGGTTATGCTAACGATGCTGACCTCGGGTTAGGATGCGGACTACCCACTGAGTTTGCCAAAATCCAAGAAGGTGATACCGTCATAGACTTAGGTTCTGGAGCAGGAAACGACGCGTTTATCGCCCGTCATGAAACAGGGGCAAGCGGGAAAGTAATCGGCATTGACTTTACTCCGACAATGATTGAAAAAGCACGCCTTAATGCAGAAAAGCTCGGATATAACAATGTTGAATTCCGCCAAGGCGACATTGAACATATGCCGGTTGCAGACAATACTGCTGATGTAATTGTAAGCAATTGTGTCTTGAATTTGGTGCCAAACAAAGAAGCGGTCATCAATGAAGTATTCCGGGTTATTAAACCCGGGGGGCATTTTAGTATTTCTGATATCGTGCTATTAGGAGACCTTCCTGAAGCCTTTCAAAAGGATGCAGAAATGTATGCGGGATGTATCAGCGGCGCCATGCAAAAAGATGATTACCTGAACGCACTAAAAAACGCAGGTTTTCAAAATATTAGCATCCAAAAAGAAAAAGCCATCATCCTTCCCGATGATATATTGCAAGCCTATCTGAATGAAGAAGAAATTGCCGCGTTTGCGCAACGTGAACATGGTATTTTCAGCATTACGGTGTATGCAGAGAAAGCTGGAGAAAAACAGAAAAAGAGTCTCCAAGATTTGAGCACCGTTGACACGGCTTGCTGCGTTCCTGGCACACCTGGAGGTTGCTGCTAATGCTCTACCCAGAAATTGAAAGGTTTTTGGAAACACTCCCAAGCTCCGTTCGCTCGAAAGAGCGTGCGGAGAAATGGGATATGCTTGCTGAGAATCTTGATCAAAACAGACTCCATGGTGCCATCAACTTTATCTGCACCCATAATGCACGAAGAAGCATTTTAAGTCAAAGTTTAGCTACCGTCTTAATTCATAAATACGGACTATCGAACATCAAAGCCTGGTCTGGCGGCGCGGAAGAAACGTTCGTTCATCCAAACTCCATTGCAGCTTTACAACGCATCGGATTTCGACTTATTAAAGAGATAACTGGAAATAACCCCCATTATTTCATGGCGTATTCCGAAGATGCTCCTCTTTTAGAATTATTCTCAAAGAAATTTGATGATCCTACTACACCAGCTCCTTACCATGCTATTCTAGTTTGCTCGAAAGGAGATGTCGCCTGTCCATTTATTCCAAACGTAGGTTCACGCACCCTCATTCCTTTTGAGGACCCAGGCGCCTTCGACGACACTCCTCAAGCCGAAAAGGCCTATGACGAGACAGCAAAAATCATCGGTCAAGAATTAAGTTACTTCTTTTCTGCGCTCGCAAAGCCTTAAGTCAAGCTGCGTTGGCGAACTCCCTCAAAAAGGGCGATCCCACAGGCAACAGATACGTTCAGTGAGGCGGTGACACCAGACATTGGAATAAATGCAAGTTCGTCCGAGAGACGCAAAAGCTCATCACTGATCCCCACATCTTCTGCGCCCATAATAAGGGCCAATGGACCAGACACATCGCAATCATAAAGAGAAGTGGTGCCTTTTTCAGTCACTCCAACCACTTTTACTCCAAAATTTTTCAGGTCGCTAATGGCGTCTTTAAGGTTCTTCGCACGGCAAACCGGCATGCGCATCAAGGCGCCAGAGGAGGTTTTAATCGCGTCTTCATTGATCGGAGCGACGTTTCGTTGTGGGATAACCAAAGCATGCACACCAGCACATTCTGCCGTACGCGCGATGGCACCGAAGTTTCGTACATCGGTAACGCCATCTAGCACCAAAATCATGGGCATTTCGCCATTTTCAAAGGCCCGAGTGACAATCTCATCGAGGTTAGAAAACTCCACTGGAGAAACCATGGCAACCACTCCTTGGTGGATTTTGCGTGTTAGGCGATCCATCTTATAATTTGGAACAATCATCACTGGAATATCCAGCTCCACGCATTTTTGGCGAATTTCATCTAGGCCAATCTTTCCCTTCTCAATAAAAACTCGGTCGATAACGGTATCGGAATTCAGTGCTTCTTGCACAGGGTGAATTCCGTAGATCATTTGTTGATTCATTATTGCATAGGGGTTTTAGGAGCATAGGCCGCCACTTTTGTAGCAAGGTCTGCACGGTTATAGATTTGAGAAATTCGGTATACTTCTCCCAAATTATTGATGGCGGTACCAATTTGATTACCAATTAAACGTTTTTTCGACCCAGTAAACTGATTGAAATAGGTCAATAACTCTTCTTGTTCTAAAACGAAACGATTCATAATATCATCGCCACGATCAAGCTCTTGAACTTCATAACAGGCTTGTGCCAATGGAATAACCATTTGTGAATATTCATAAGGAATCACCTTTCCGGGTATCTCCCCTTCAATTTTATCTATCACTTGAATCACAGAGTCTCTCTTCCCTTCTAACGCTAATTGCATTGCGAGAATTCCATAATAATTACGGAACGTACGGCACATGCGTAGGCTTTGCTCATCCATCAACACATCTGGATTAGCTACTCCACCTAAAGTGAACTTATTCACCAGGCGGTCGAAGAAAATATCGGGGTCTGCATTTACAGGGATACGTGGGTTCTTCGGCTTATTCATCGGTACCAAGCGGTATACCAAGCCATCCATACGGAAATACTCTCCGAGGCCAAGATGATTTGAATTCACCGAATTTGACGCGAAATAGATAGGGCGCTCAAAATTATTCTGTTGAATGAGGTCGAGCGTAATCCAGTCTGCCTTTAACATCGCTGAAGACTGGATGGTAAATTTCAGTTCATCCACAAAATAAGGAAGGTCTTTTTCACGAATGGTATTCGACGCCATTGCCTTTTCACGGTCAACCTGTATGGTCATGTTCCGAACCGGGAAATAATTCACCTGCTCTCCGAAATACCAAGGGCGCTTTGTACGTGGGTTTTCATCATCTGTTATGAATTCCAAGATCTGCTCAAAAGCATAGTATTTACTCTGGTTGGTAGGTAGGTTGGGATTATCATAGAACGACACTTGTTCCCTCAAGCCCTTCGCATACTTATCTTTTGACACACTCAGCTTGAACGGAGCAGAACCCATCAAGGGTTTGGTAAGAGCTTCCACATACCAATCGAAATTCAACAATTGTAAATTCACTACGCGTACGTCGGTGCGGAAACCCTCCACATTTTGAATATACCAAAGAGGGTAAGTATCGTTATCGCCATTGGTAAATAGGATTGCATTTGGCTCACAACTTTCGAGATAATCTTTGGCATATTCATTCACCATGGTACGTTCCGAGCGGTCATGATCATCCCAATTTTGAGCGCCCATAAGCACCGGCACAGCAAAGAGGGCGATAATACCAGCACCCAAAGCGGCCTGATTCGCTTTGAGCCATTTACCAAGCCAATCGGCAAATTGCAGCACGCCTAGCCCTATCCATATACAGAATATTTGGAAGGACCCGACCAGCGTATAATCCCTTTCTCTCGGCTCATAGGGAGGAGCATTTAAATAAACCGCAATCAGAATTCCCGTGAAGAGAAAGAGCATGGTGATGATAAAGAAGTCGTTCTTGTTTTTCTGTAATTGATACAACAAGCCCATGATGCCCAAAATCAGTGGCAGCATATAGTATTTGTTCCGCGACTTATCATTCTCCCATTTTTGAGGCAGATTGCTTTGAGGCCCAAGTCGCATTGCGTCTAATCCAGAAATCCCAGTTAGCCAGTTTCCATAAATTGGGTCTCCATCCCCTTGCATCATATTCTGACGGCCTGCAAAATTCCAGAGGAAATAGCGCCAATACATGTGGCCAATCTGGTATTTGAAGAAGAAGGAAATATTCTGCCCCATGGTAGGCACCTTATCTTTATCAGCCCCTGTCCAAACCGAATAACCCTGCGGGCTGCTCGATTTTTGTTGATCACCCATACGTGGAAAAACGGTCACATACTTTGGATCCCAGACATATTCAGGCTGAATGCCAGCATCTTCGTATGAGTCTGCCCCTTTGCGCCAATCTTGTTTGCCTTCCACCACATCAATGGCTGGAGCATTAAAGTAAGGACCTTTAAGCAGGGCTCTATCCCCGTATTGTTCGCGGTTTAGATAGGAAACCAAATTAAATGGGTCTTCCGGATTGTTCATATCAATTGGGGTATTCGCCAAAGAACGAATCACCACCATTGAATAAGAAGAATAACCAATTAAGATAAAGGCAAAACAGAGCAAGGCCGTATTCAACCAAGCTTTTCCTTTAGCATGACTATACCAAATGGCAGCGATTAACGAACCAAAAAGTAAGGCGGCAAAAAACTTGACTCCAGAGCCGAAGCCCATGCCCAAATCGTTTACAAAGTAGAGATCGAATTTGGCGGCCAAGGTTGGAATTCCAGGAATCACCGCAACCTGTACAAAGGCGAGAATAGCCAAACCAATACCTGAGGCAATAAAAAAGCCTTTTGTATTGAAATCATACTTTTTGAAGTAATACACATATACAATGGCTGGAATTACCAAGAGATTCAGCAGGTGGACTCCAATTCCCAGTCCCAATAAATAAGCGATTAAAATGAGCCAGCGGTTTGCCCCAGGCTGATTGCTATTGTGCTCCCACTTGAGAATGCACCAAAATGTTAAGGCCGATAGAAAAGAAGATGCAGCATATACCTCCGCTTCGACCGCTGAAAACCAGAAGGTGTCGGAAAAAGTCAGGGCCAAAGCTCCAACCAAACCTGCGCCATAAACCAAATATTGACGTGTACGTTCTGCTCTGTCGCCATTGCGCAGGAGTTTTTCAGCAAAGTGGGTGATGGTCCAGAAGGTGAACATTACACAAAGCGCACTGGTGAGTACTGAGAGCATATTCACCATAAATGCTACGCCGCTTGGGTCAGAAGCAAATTGAGAGAATAAGTTTCCTACCAGAAGAAATAAGGGAGCACCTGGAGGGTGAACCACTTGTAAATGATAAGAGGCAGAGATGAACTCTCCACAGTCCCAAAAACTGGCACTGCGCTCTGCCGTTAGTCCGTAGGTAATGGCCGCCACCAAGAAGGTGACCCATCCCAACAGGGTATTGATCTTTTTATTGTTCATCTTAGTTGCAAAACTAGGTTATCTAGGGCTTTCTAAACAGGTAGATTTCATAATCATACCCATTCAGGGTGCTTATTTTTTCTTTGGGTTTTTGATGATAGATTAGTTCCAGCTCTGGACGTTGCAAGAGGGTGTCAATTGGAACATGGCATTCATTGGGGCCAAAGTGGGCATCCCAAACAATGATGGAGCCTGAAGGAATATCCCTATTCCACTGGATTTCACTCAAATCCCCTCGTTGTGCCGGGTTGAAGGGATCGATGCGAAAACTCTCCGCAACCGTGGGAGCAAAATAATAAATCCTCTCCCTGTCGGCAAAAAATTCAGAATCACGAAACCACTCCCCGGCTTGCATCAACTCTTGTTTTTCCAAGTCACCATGAAATGGAGGATGATTCAATTTCCATGTTGAAAAAAGCGCAACAAATGCCAGAAGAACGGGTAAACCTTTGGTAACGATTTTCAGCTTTGGATTAAACTGAAATACAATCCTATCCATCGCATAAGTAGCCATCAATGCGCAAGCGGGCATCACGGCGGCCATAACGCGGGTAAGACCTAAAGAACCGCTTATACCTCGTGCCCATACAATGGTATGCCCGACCAGATAAAGAAAGTAAGAACCAAAAATCATAAATACCCATATAGCTAGTGCATCATGTAAGGCTTTCCTTTTAGTAAAATACTTCAAGAGCTCTATGCCAATAAACACAGTACCGAGAATCCACAAGATATAAAGCGGCATGCCCCATATTTCGTTCTTTCTGCTAATAAAGTGCTTCCAGTCCCCATGCCCGTAAATGCCACTTGCGTCTCCGTATGGATGTTGGTTCCAAACCCAAAACAGGTCATCATAATAAAAAGAGCCAGCTATACTATATACTACGGTTCCCACTGCAAGGAGAGGGACAACTTTCCATTGACGTAATTGAAGAAAGGCAAGGAAAAAAAGGAAAATAATGCCATTGCCCTCACTCCGAGCAAACGGCAAGAACGACACGATAATCGCAGCAAGCATGTAGTTTTTGCGGGAGCTTTCATAGAAGGCCCAGGTGAGAAGAAAGCCAAAAAGTATTTCAGTAATTCCCGAAGGAACACAATAAAAATACATGGTGGAACTAAAGAGCAGAATCGGTGCTAACCAAGGGTTCGATAGGCATAAGTTTTTTGCGGTGCGGTAGAGGAGCCAGGAAGTGAGAGAGGCTAGAAGTACATTAAAGAAAAGCGAACCCATCATTCCAAACTGTGCGAAAGGCACACTCAGCAAAACATACAAGGGTTTCGCCCAATGATCCAACAAGTTAGATGGATGTTGGGGTACATAACGAGCGAAAAGATGATGCATCACGCCGTCTTCCCCACCAGCTAGACGACTTGAATTTGCCGCAATCCAGGTAAAGACAAACAAAGGAATTAAAAAGAAGAGCGATTGGGCTTTTCTCATTTTTCAGCATTTAGCGCTTCCCAATATTCGGCAGCGCGACGCGTATGCGGAATAACGATGGTACCTCCAACAATATTGGCAACAGCGAAAATCTCATAAATCTCCGCTTTACTCATTCCTTGTTCAAAACATTTTCCAAGGTGGTATTTTATACAATCGTCGCAACGCAATACCATAGAAGCCACCAAGCCCAGCATCTCTTTGGTACGGGTTGGCAGCGCTCCCTCCTCATAGGTGCGGGTATCCAAATTAAAGAGTCTCTTGATTACAAGATTATCCGCATCAAGAATGGTTTCATTCATTCGTTCGCGGTAGGCATTAAATTCACTGACCGATGTTGTGTCCATTTTTCAAATAATTAGCGAAATATCCCCTTTTTCATTCAAAGGCTCAATTCCTTTTCCGGATCCCAAAAAATTTTTGTGAAGTGAAGGACCCTATCCTCCTTTATTTCAACCCCTTCTTGTTCAAGCAATTCCTGCATTCTCTTGGGATGGGCAAAATGATTTTTTCCGCTTAAAAGGCCTACTCGATTTACCACACGATGTGCCGGAACATCAGGCAGGGCACGGGCTGCATTCATTGCCCACCCCACCATTCTTGCCGACTTAGCTGTACCCAAATACTTGGCGATGGCACCATAAGAGGAGACTCTTCCCGAAGGAATTAGCCGCACAACATCATATACCAAATCAAAAAAACTCGCATCATTTTTCATTTCCGTTTTCAAATTAAAGATTCAGGGAGCAACTTTGCAGCATGTTTCATACTTGCCGTATCAAATTTGGGTCCGTCACCAACTTAACCGATGCCCGTTATGCTGCCGCAGCATATGCCGATTGGGTGGGGTTTTGTTTTATTCTAGAGCACCCGCGTTATATTGATCCCCTCAAGGCCAAAGAGATTATCGATTGGCTTTCTGGCCCTACGATGGTGGCCGAATTGGGAGAACGTATGCCCGATGAAATGATGAGTGCGTTGGAGGTATTGATGATTGACACCGTTCAAGTTACCTCAGAAGAAGCAGCAAAAGCATGGG
>Ga0100379_10004691_pt1 | contig 11963 bp, 15 predicted proteins | sample CryGeymeta201503_FD_80418 | JGI IMG/M metagenome (GOLD analysis project Ga0100379, IMG submission 80418) | Groundwater microbial communities from Crystal Geyser aquifers in Utah, USA - Crystal Geyser metaG 2015-03 | ecosystem: Environmental > Aquatic > Deep subsurface > Groundwater | place...
AACAGAATATGGCGTATTACTATTATGGGAAGGAATCTTTATCAAAACTCAGTTATACTTATCTGAAGACCCAGAACTGTTATGCCACGAGAATAATATAGAATACATGGCATGGGAAGAAAACTTAATTATTACAGGAGGTCGAGACGGCTATTTAAAATGGTGGGACTATCTAAAGATTGAAAATGCTGAAATAAACGATTTTAATAAATCATATCTTAAACCTACAAAAGAAGTTCAATTAATGAACTCTATCAGTAAAGTTCCCGTCAAAATAATGACTTTAATAAAGGAAAAAGCATTTTGGTTAGTACAAGACGGAAATGGATATTTACTTAAAGTATTCCCAGAAAAAAATTTCGAAACAGAAGTTATATACGATTTCTTATCTGGCCCTATTGTCTTAACAGATTTTATTAATAATTCTCCGTTCTTACTAGCACAAGGAAGTGATTCAAAAACAATGCTTTATAATATTCATAAAAACTTTAATGAAAAGATAGTTCTCTATAAAGAAGATATTAAATTAGAAACAACGGCTTGTGATATTTATCCAAGAGAGTCCGATGAAGATCCTTTAATTATTGGAATTGCATATAAAACAGGACTATTCAAAATTTTAGAGTACATAGCTAAGGATAATAATTTACAAGTTATAGCTCAGCATAAATCTCATGAAGATGCGATACAAAAAATATTATTTTCGCCAGATGGAGCTTACTTGATAACTTCTACAAAAGATGAGATATTCTTCTTTATTATTCAAAGTTTAACGAATTTAGTTCCAAAATGTTATATAAAGTTAGAAGCTACTATTGTTGATATATGTTGGCAGAATAAAAGTGAAAAGATAATGGTTGGATTATCAAATGGAAATATCGAAGAGGTTATGTTTCCTATAAATTATAATAATCTTGAAACTTATCTTAATCCTGATTATGAAAAAAAAGTATTCACAATTAAAATGACAATGGAACAAATCGAAAAGAAAGATGAGAAGAAAAGAGCAGGTAGAAAAAGAGACAAAACTAAAAAACTAGATGAACCAGGACCATCCAATATTATATCCTGCAAATACTCAAATATAATGGAAGAAGGAGACTTTCTCGTAACAGCAGCAAAACCATATAATGAATACATTTACTTATGTAGTTTTAACTCAGAACGACCATTAAAATACTGGAACATCGAAAAAAACACATGGATAGTTCAATGTATTACTCAAGACTTTGTCTTTCTTTCTAATCACACTAGTATAATACATATTAGGAATAAAACTGACATGAATAGATATTTAGAGTTTTCACCAAACGCCCTTTCTCAAGGTAATGTAAGCCAAATCTCTATGTCTCAAGATCAAAAATTAATATCAACTGCTTATAAAGATGGAACAATAATTACTTATATAATAGATTCAGACAGCTTTTCAAGAGTAATGAAGTATGTAGATGAGGAAGATAAAAAGCGGGATATAGAAAGAAAATTCATGCTTCAACCTGCTTCAGATAAAATACTTGAGAAAATAAAAACAATTCAAGAAGAAGAGGACCAAGCAAGAGAAGAACGAGAAAAGCTAGAAAAACAAGCAATTGAAGAATCACTGGAATTTGCCAAACGTCGTGCTGAAGAGCAGTTACGATTACGAAATGCAGAAAAGAAGAAAAATGAACAAAGAGATAAAATAGTTCTTTTAGCTGAACAATTTAAAATGATTTATAACAAAAATCAAGAAATTGAAGAAGAATTACGGTTAGAGCCTGAAGAAATGATTGTAGATGAGACTTATTTAGACTTTATTCGTCATGAAAATAACGAACTGTGTCGAGATATCAAACACAACTACGATTGGCAAAAAGAAAATATAAGAGTAACTAATGCTAAAGTAGAAGAATTTTTCTTATCATCAATCCAAACACCAAAAATATATGTATATACATTAGATAAACAAGAATATGTAACTACATTACGTTGTGCTAAACTACCTGATGACTTCGAAGAGGAAATTGCAAAGATGGAAACCTTAATTGAAGAGTTTGTAGCAAAGATAGATATAAAAACATTAGAACAAGAGTTTAACAGATATACAAGCAATCAAGACAGTAAATACTAATTACTATTTATTAATAATATTTATAATTTACAATTTATTAGGTGAATTATATAATGATGAAAATAGAATCCCTAATGTTATCGAAAGAATCAATGACAGAATTGAGAATTATAGAAATGAAAATAGACAATCAAGTAAAAATGTTAAAAGATCAGAAGACGACAAAAAAATTATTAGCAATGAATTAAAAGAATTAAAAGTAAACCAAGACGAAATACGATCACTCCTAAAAGAAAAAGAAAATAACAAACTCAAAATGAGAAACGAACGAGCAAGTACTGGAATGGACAAAGGAAATAGAGGAATTAAAACACATATCAAGGTAATAAAAAGCATAAAATACAAAAACAATTAACTTTTATATTAAATTTTAGTGTCCTGACTCATTCTCTCTTAAAATAAATTACGAAAAGATATATGACGAATATTCAATTATTACTTCCTTACTATGCAGAAAGAAACTTTATGAATTCTTACTTTATCTCTATAATGAAAATCAAGAATTTAATAAAAATGTAATAAACCTAAGAAATAAAAAAGTTGAGCTAATAAAAGAACTAAAGATTAACAAGGAAACAATATTAGCATATAACAAAGAATTAAAACTAAACGATGACAATCTTGATTGGTTTTTAGACTTCCAAATTGATGAAGATGCTGAATTCCCTGAAAAAATGTTTGATTTAAGACAAGAAGAGGTTGATAAATATATAGCAGAAAAAGCAAAAAAAGATAATGTAGCTAAAATGATTGTTGATGAGAAAGCAGAAGGACTAAAGAATAACAATAATAACAGTAAGTTATTAATTATTAACCGTTTTAGTTAATAATCATTTTGATATCAATTTCGACGATAGAAATAACAAGAGGTCAAATGATAATCCATTAATGAAAACATTTAATAATGTGCAAACAATTAAGAATAATTATAAAAGAAATAAACTTATTGAAGAGTGTAAGGCAAAAATAAAAGCATTTGATGATGAGGTTAAATCACTCAAAGGCAAAAAGATTCAAGCTGCGTTTAAACAGAAGTTAGGAGAGTTTGAGCTTTTGATGAAACATGAAGAGTATTATATTATTAAAGCATTTGATACTGACGATGCACAAATTATCAAAAAATTAGATTTGTTCTGTGCAGAATTTAAGGAAATCTTAAGTAATCTAAAATCAACCCACGACGAAATCCTTCTAAACGAAGAGGAACTAGAGAAAAATCAAAAGGAAAAAGAAAATAAAGACAATGTATATATAACTTTCAATAAAAAATCCCCAATAATATTAAAACTCTATTATTTTAGGACTTTAACAACCTTATATCAGGAGAAAAGGACAAAGAAACTCGACAAAAGCTAGAAAACATTTATAAAGCAAAAACTAAAAAACTTGATAATCCAGGACAAGATGATAAACCTGATGACGATGATAATATGGATGTAGAAAGACCTAGAAGTATAATATTATAATTAATCTGTAGATATCTCCACACAGCTTTATCAAGATATTATTAATATAAGAGACGCTAAAGAAACAATACTAGGAATAATAGACAAATTTAAAAAGAATCTTGCCACTTCTAAATCGCAAAAAGAAAAGCTACAAAGAGCTAAGGAGATTAATCTTAATAAGAAAATTGAAGAAATAAGAAAAAAGATTATGCTAAATGAACTTAAAAAACATCGTTATCTTAATTTAATTGACATTACTGCACCGTTGAAATTAGATCAATTTATGAAATTTGAAGGGACAATGGATAAAGACAACGAAATTAAAATGCTAAGCTCAAATGTTTCTCAAGGAATACTAGTTACTAAAGAAAAACTCGAAGATCAAGACAGATTAGCGAATGATATCCTCCTCGAAAATAACAGCCTTGAAAAAGACAAGAAAAACTTTTCAAACATTAAAATTGCAAAAGATAAGCAAATTCAAGAAATTTTACGAGAAGTCAAGAAAAAAGAAACAGAATTTATCAATGAACAAATCCTTAAATTTGGAACAACAATTAAGTTTGAATACTTACTAAAAGCAGCAAAAGATACAACAGTAATTAATTTAACTAACTTAAAATTACTATATATAAATTCCCTATACATTAACCTTACTATTTTTATAGGCTGAAAAACTAGAACAAGACTACAAAAACTTAAAACGACAAGCCGACCGAGAAATCGACGTTGAAAAAGAAGAACTTAATAAAATGAAAGTGTCATTACAAACAGAAATCTCTAATAATACCAAACTTTTAAACGAAATTAAAATATTGTTAGATAACAATCAAGAATATGATGTCAAATTAGAAGAAAAAAATAATGAAATCAATGTAAGATTTTATTATTTATAATTACTTACTATTAATTATTTTAGAAAAGAAGCAATAAGAAGTTTACAATGTATGATATTCCTGCCAAAAAGCAGAAATTAAGAGAGATTTTGAAATTATTGCAACAACAGATGGATGCTTTGAAAAAGGAAATTGAGATATTTAGAAAGAAAGGAGGACATATATATTCGACTATTACATCAAATTTAAGTTAAAATTTTATTTAAATATTTAATTACTTAATAATTATAGAAATTATGTATATATATAAATACTTATTGAGAATAATATAATTCTAAATATTTGTTATTCAATAATAGAAATTATATTTTATGTTAGTGTATTAGTTTATTAATAATTAATACTTATATCATTATATAAAAACTAAATAGTCAAACAAAAAACGAACTGACTAACCACAATATATAGATGTAGATTCTATAGGATATTAAACAATTATTAACAATAGTTATTTATTTTTAAATTTTTCTTTTAATTTCTTATAATAATAAATTTTAATATTTATATAATATATATAATTGAAATTAATTTAAAATAATAAATATAAAATAATATGAAAAATTATTAGTAAGTTTTTAAAAAACAAATAAATCCATATTAAATAAATAAAATTTTAATCCAATTACGATTAAATACTCAATAGAAATATATTATTTAGATAATTATTATACTATCTATTTATACAATTATTTCTTATTAATCTAATTTATAATAATTATAATTGATATCTACATAATTTCTAGATCTACCAACTGTTCATTATCATAGAAAATAGGAAACTTATATATAAAAAATAGCAAGTCAGAAATATCGAACCATTTGCAATACTAATATCATTTGTTATTTTCTGTAATACTACACTCCAATCGCAGTTTATCGATTTAGTATAATTCTCCCCATATAACGACATATATCGATTAGAATATGTACGGCAAGCACTTGTATAAACTGGATGATTATCTACAGTAACATTAATCATAGTATAACAACATTGCCCTCCGTTAAATATAACTTTGTTGCAGTTCTCAATTGTTACAGGATTTACCTTTTGGCAACTAATAACTCCAGTGTCAAGCTCGGCAAAAGGTTGAGGTAATTCCACAGTAGCAACTGGACATGTTAAATTAAATCTACTAGCTAATTCATCAAAATTATTTGTGACAACAGTGTTATTTACTAATTGTTCAGATGTAACTTGACAAATGTTTTTATAATCTCTATTTATAGATGTATTTTTAAAACAACATCTTGACCCAACCATCCTGTGTTGAAAACAATCATTAGGAATTGAAGGTACTTGATTTTCACAAGCGATATGAAAAGCATCATCTGTTCCAGAATAATCTAATTGAAAAATACCACCGAAACTTAATAGAATTATTAATACCCATACAATATTTGACATTTTTATTACTCAAATTTATTTTTATTTTTGTAATAAATTAAAAAAATATTAATCAATATGTTAATATGCATTAAAAATTTAATCATATAAGATTCTAATATTATAAAATATTCAATTAATAACTTGAATTTTCTAATTACAATTTAGTGATAAATTTAATAGTATTCTAACTTAAACTAAAGAGATTAATTAATATAAGTTTTAAAAATGAATTAATCTTAATTATTATAGAAATGAAGCAATAATAAGTTTACAACGTATCACATTACTGCGAAATAGCAGAAATTAAGAGATATTTCGAAAGAAAGGAGGACATATTTATTCGACTATTACATCAGAATTAAGGTGATGTGATGTTAAAAATTTATTCAAATATTTAATTACTGATTAATGTAAGTGTATTTAATTCTTTTACAACTAGATTAAATATTGTTTAATAAAGTTATATTATTATATATAGCTATATAGTAATATCTTTAGTTTATTCCTTTATAAAACACATAATTATAAAACTACTAAAAACAACAACAAAAATAAATTTGAATATTATAGTTGAAATAAATGATTTTGAAAATAAGAATAGTAATCAACATTTAAATTATGGAACTTTGCCTGATCAAGTAGTTGAACCATATAAGTGTAAAATTAAAAGGTTTTCTTATAATATTCCTTACCTATATATGAAAACATCATTTCAATTAATATCAAATGTTTTAAGTAAGTAATTGCATATATTAATTATTTTAGGAAATATTAACAGTATGTATGATGATAATAAACTTATCGTAGCGAATTCTAATGGTAATAATTAAGTATTATGCGTTTAATTCGGTTATATAGGATAAATTTAACAAAAAGACATTAATATAATAATTTATTATTAATACTTTAATAAATAAAATAATAATATAATAATATAATTATATAATTATATTATATATTATAATAATTATATTGTTGAATATTATGTTATAGTAATAACTAATATATATCTCCCTTGTAAATTGATGAAAGTTGAAAGTCAAAAGTCCAACAGTTGTAAAAAAATTAATTACACTAATAATAGATATACTAAATCATGAGTGAGTATAAATTCGATACAATAATTAGTAACTAATTATTTAAATAAACTTTTAACTTAAAATTTGATGTAATAGTCATATATGTCCTACTTTCTAAATATCTCATTTTCTTTTTTCAAACCACCCATCTGTAATACTAGCAATAATATTAAGTTTTTTTTATACTTAATGTATTCATATGAGTTGTCATATAATTTATTTCATCAAGAACATAATCTTATTATTAAGGAATAGCATATAAGAAGTAAATAAATAATATAAACTTTAATATGTTATTTATATATATATATATTGTTATTAATTTAAATTATTACTTGACTGAAGTAGTATTTTTATTATTTATTTAATAATTTAAATTTCAATAATAAAAATGAATAATAATAAAAACTACAAAAAAGAATTAACATTAAAAACAAATGCAGTAAGAAGGTAAAAATATTTTTTATATATTCATGCAAATATATTTATTTTACTTCTAAATTAATACTTTCTCATTATAATTTAAAACTCAGATTAGTTAAAGAAAATAATGGTTATGGAAAAGAAATTGACGAATATCAAAAGAAAATTGACTCTATGAAAGAAGATAGTGTAGACGAATACGAAATTAAAAAGAAGGTAATATAACAAAACTTTATTAATAATATTTATTAAAATTCAACCTTATTTTAGAAAGAATTTTTAGATGAATCAAAAATAACAAGAGAAGCTACGATGAAATCACTAAGATTACGTACTGATGAATTAGTTAATTTAATAAATGAATGTTCAGATGAAGAAACTAAAGCTTCAGAAGAGTATAAAGCAGCAACGAGCATGTTAGATGAGGCAATGGTTTTAATTAATAAGAAAGATAACGAAATGATAGTTGATTGAAAAATATAAAGAAAATTAAGATAATTAATAATGAAGTAAAGTTTATAAAGCTTATAAAGATCAAAATAGCTTAGTGATTACAATTACATTGTATAAAACAAATAGTTAAATTACACATTCTAAATATTCAATAATAAATAAACAATATAGAAATTTATTATCTTTAACATTTAATACTTTATTCTTATTAATAAATTTATTTATAATTTTAATATTGTTTTAAACAAATATAATAATAAAAGTTATTACATAAAATAAAACTTATTTATTTTATTTTTTTTCATCAGTCTTTCCCTCGGTTGTCTTCTCTTCTTGAATATTAAGATCTAATGCTTTTCCTGATATTTTTTGATACAAATCTAACACAGTTTCAGTATCTTTTTCAAAATGAGAAAGAGAATCAAATGAACTTGTAATAAAGACCTAAACAATTAAATAAAAGCTTTACATTATTTTTAAAATCTTTATCAATTGGTTCATATAAGTCAGTAATAGTAATAAAAGCTTCTAAGAAGTTACCAATAATATCAAAGGCGGGTTTAAGTTCCTTAGTAGGGTCAGAAGTTTCAACCATAGTACTAATAATAGCGATGTATAATCCTTTTTTGCATACACAATGAGAATAGTTTAAGGTAGCAATGAAAATATCTATGAGAGTTGTTAATTTAATATATACCATTTTTTCTATTTATTTGTCTTTGTGGAAGTATAATTTGTGCTGATGGTTCACCGTCTTTAACTTTGACAGTTACAGATTTAATAGGGTGATCTAAGATACAAATGGCTCTAATAACTTTTCCTTTACTTTGAACCATTTTGTATTTTGCAACGTAACTTGGTTCAGCAATTAACATTTTACCGTATGCAACCTAATATTATTATATTATATTAATTACCTCTCCTTGTGATTTGATTCCAGTGAATTTTCCTTCTTCGTTGAATAGGATTTCATCACAATCTCTGCTTGTCATATAAGTTCCTCCGAATAAAGCACATAATCTAATTTAAAATAAATAATTAGTATTAGAAATTTTAGTAATAATATTAATAATATTAATAGTATATGTTAGGTAGTAATAAGCTTACCTTGAAAATCCTTCAGCAATTCCACTAAGACCATAAATTGGATAGATAAATGGAGATTCACCATATCTTCCGACAGAGTTCATATATAATTTTATTTTATCAATTGTGGGGTGTGAATTTTGAGTAAGGAAATCATCGTTAGTATATAGAGCTACAGCATGACCTATAAAATCTGTTGTGTTAACTTCAAGGCCAAATTCATCAATAATTTTCTGGAAAGGACCGTTTGGATTTAGCTCTATAAATTAAAAAATCAAAAATACTTTTAAAAGTCTTAGGATCATTTTCGTTAAATTCTTGAATAAATTGGAAAAACTTTCTGCAACGATTCTTTTCAAATAGACCCATTAAATCAGAAGATAAGGCTTCTCTGTCATTTGAAGGTACTTTATGAATAACTCCTTTTGCACTGCTGAAAATACCACCTTTATCCCATTGATAAACGTAAGTTCCGTCAATACATTTCCATTCTAAGTAATTAGAAACACCAGTTTTTAAAAGAAGTTTAACAAGGTTTCCTAAATTTGTGTCAAAATATTATGTTTACCATCAGCCATAACAAATTTTGGGATTAAATCTACATTCCAGTCACGGTTTTCACCATACTGTTTAGGTACTTCTTTTCCTGGTCTGAACATTTTCCATAAGTTGGTTAAATTTAAACTAGCAGATTCAGATCCGTAATATGAATTTCTGTCAAGTTGTAAGATTTTCTTGCCATCTTATGTTATTAAGATTATGTTATTGACTTAGATGACTTACCAAATTTTGCTAAGATTCCAGAAATAATACATTCTTTCATTCCTGTTCCTAAAACAATCGCATCATATTCCTCATTCATTTTATTATATATTAATTATTAAATAATAATATTATAAGTTTATAATTTATGAGTTTTATTTAATAAATGAATAAGAGAATAATAACGAAATTAAATTTAAACGAATAATTTTATATTATATTAAAGGAACTATGTATTCAATTAATATAAAAATTATTAAAAGAATGTATACTTTTATATAAGATAAAATTACAATATACAATATAATTACTTATCATATTATTTACAAGTAATAGTTATAAATAACTCATAGTCAAGTATATAGTTTATTTAAAATAACAGTATAACAATAAGTATGTTTTATTTATAGTTATAATTTATTATAATTTAAAATAAAGTATAAATGGCAGATAGAGAAAAAGTTACTGAAAAAGATAAGAATTTAAAAAATACACCCGAGAGAATAATAGTAAAGGCTAACTTACAAAACTATACCTTTCCCAAAGAAACATTTAATGAAAGATTCATTGGGCATTTAATACAAAAGAATGACTATGACTCAGTTATAGAAGCAGCAAGTAAGATTTTAAGCCAGTCATGGATGAAAAAGAGAGACAATGATAAGATTAATCTTCCACCTATTGTTTCTGTTTTATCAATAATCTCTATATTGCTTACTATTGTTTATATGATTTTGATTTATTATTCAACGACTGTTGAAAATGGAACAGCTCTATTAGTTGTTTCGATAGTGTGCGTTGTTATAGCTACGTTAATAGCGTTTGGACTTTCAATTTATAATTTCACAAGAAAAATGGGCTCCTTCCAGACAGTTCAAGAAATTATTAAAGAAGATCTAACTAAATTATTTGAAGTTGAAAATGCTAGATTAAAAGGTAGAGTTGAATTCAATTTTAATGATGAAGGCAACTATTTAGAAATTAAAATATTACAAATTAGACCAGGATTAGAAAATTACAAAGAAGAGGAAATATTAGATGATAATCATAATTTTGACGGTGTAGATGAAAGACAAAATGTTTCAAGTAAAAATCAAAGACAAGTAAGTCAAAAAGGATCAAAAGTGTATTCAAGACAAGGATCAAAGAAAGAAGAAATAGAAATGCAAATGCTTAACAAACAGAAATAAAACCCACATATGAAATTAGAAATAAAGAATAAGAAGTATTATTATTAAAAACTTTATATAATAAGTTTATAATAATTATAGTTTATATCAAAGTTTACTTTATTTAAATATCATATTCATATTTATATTTCAATACATAATTTCATATAAATAATAATTAAAATTATAAGAATATATTATTTAAAATATTCAAAGAGTTATAGTTTTTATATTTAAATTAATTTATAATTATAAAAAATTTAAAAATGAATGAAGAAGAACAAGAAGTTATTAGAGAACCTGAATTCCAAAAAAGATTAGACGGTCCAAAAGACAAAGATTTTGTTTATCCAGATAATTATAAGGAAAAATACAACAATGATAAGGACATACCAGTTAACACTTTAAAATTTCAGTATATAATTTTAATAGAAATACTTATTTATTTAAATTAAAGAAATTTTATTGGATTAGACTCAAAAAGATTACACAATTTACAATTTCTTAGTGAAAATGAAATTATTCTTTGCAATGGAAATACTTTTCAAATTCTAAACTTAACTGACTTGAATAATACAAGAAAAATATTCCATGCCACTGAAACAAAAGGAATTGGCTGCTTTGCTGTACATGGAAACAAGAATTATATTGCTGTCGGTGAGTGTGGAGACTATCCTAATATATATGTTTATGAATATCCTTCTTTAAAGCTATTTAGAATTCTCAGAAAGGGGACCGAAACAGCTTATACTTGTATGAACTTTAATAAAGAAGGGAATTTACTTGCCTCTGTTGGGTCTGAGCCTGATTATAATTTATTAATTTGGAATTGGGTTACTGAAACAATAATCCTAAAAGCAAAGGCCTTCTCTCAAGAAGTATTTTGTGTTGACTTTAGTGATAACTTTGAAGGAAAACTATATACTTCTGGAATTGGCCATATCAAGTAAATTATTAACTTAACTTACAATAACATATAACATCAATTTAATTAATACTTACTCAATATTTACTTATTATTAAATAGATTTTGGGAAATGGCCAACACATTTACAGGCTTAAAGCTACAAGGAGAATTAGGTAAATTCGGCCAAACAGATTTATCTGATATCAGTTGTTACGTAGAGTTTCCAGATGGTAAAATTCTCTC
>Ga0100379_10004692_pt1 | contig 11962 bp, 12 predicted proteins | sample CryGeymeta201503_FD_80418 | JGI IMG/M metagenome (GOLD analysis project Ga0100379, IMG submission 80418) | Groundwater microbial communities from Crystal Geyser aquifers in Utah, USA - Crystal Geyser metaG 2015-03 | ecosystem: Environmental > Aquatic > Deep subsurface > Groundwater | place...
CAATAGCTTTTTATTTTGTATGCTTATATCATAAAATAGAAATTTATATTGGCTGAATTCAAAAGTAAGTTATCTCATCTCATCTCATCAAACATAGGAATGTTATCTAAAAACGCAAACGATTGATTGTTAAAATCAATTTTGCAACAGTAGTGTTGCAAACCATTGGTAACAATTAAATAGGGTACATGAAACACCATGTTGTAGCGTGCAATTTGATTGAATGTTTCTTGTGTTATTTTAACAGTAGCAGCCTTACACTCAACTAAAACCAATGGATTTCCATTTTTGTTATAAACCAACACATCGGCTCTTTTTTGCATTTCATTTAATTTCAATCCTTTTTCAATTACAATTAAAGAGGAAGGAAATTTTTTCAATGTAATTAAATAATGTACAAAATGCTGTCTTACCCATTCTTCAGGAGTTAGCACAAGGTATTTTTTTCGTATGAAGTCAAAAATATACGCTTTGTTATTTTCTTGTTTAATTTTATGAGGATAATCAGGTAAATTGAGCGAATACATTTCTTTTTTTTTGTGTAAAAATAGAAAATATACTTAAAATACTTAGATTCTGGGAAATTTTGACGAATTTATTTTTTTTCTTTATCAAGACGAAATTTTCAAGCATAGCCGTAGCTACGGTTTAAAATTTTAACATAGAGAAAGAGAAAAAGAAAGAGTGAAAAAATCGATAACCTTAGTGTGTTGAGTATAAATGGGAGAATTTCTCTTAATAAATGAACTTCATTGTTTTTTAAATGGGATTATTATTTATTTTTGTCGAAATGGAAATTACTAAAAAATTGGCTCATAAAAATAAAATGGTAATGGCAATTATTGTCATTGTTTTTTTAGGCTATAATTTTTTTATTTACACACAAGAACCTCCAATTGAAGCTCAAAAAATGAGTGAACTCGCCATTCTTGGTGAAAAAATTTATCAAGACAATAATTGCACAGCGTGTCATCAATTTTATGGATTAGGAGGGTATTTAGGTCCAGATTTAACAAATGTTATTTCCGCAGAAGGAAAAGGGTCTATGTATGTAAAGGCATTTTTAAATAGTGGTGTGAAAACGATGCCTCAATTTAATTTTTCGGAAGAAGAAAAGGAAGCATTGGTTGCATTTTTAGAAGCGGTTGATGAAACGGGACATTATCCCATTTATGAAGCAGCACAGAATTTTGGTTGGGTAAGTATAAAATATAAAAAATAAATGAATCAAAAAATCCCTTTTTTATTTCTTTTGCTTGGGCTATCAGCATTGCTTTTGGGTGCTTTTTTTGGTGTTTTAATCACACTTCAATACATCTATCCTGAATTTTTAAAAGAAACACTTGCTTTTAATCGGTTACGTGAATTTCATGTTTCAACGCTGATTGGATGGTTGATTTTAACTGCAACAGGAGGAATTTATTATTATATTTCAAAGGTATTGAACGTGCCTCTTTATTCAAAAAAATTAATGACTATTCAATTTAGCATATTACTAATATGTTCTATTGCTATTTATTTTTCATTTTTATTTGGTAAAATGGGGGGGAGGGAATACCTAACCTATCACCCAATAATTTCTTTTCCAATTTTGATTGCATGGATAGTGTTTGCTATTAATTATTTTAAAACATTAGTTGGTAAAATACAAAATTGGCCTGTTTATTTATGGATGTGGGGTACAGGAATTGTTTTTATGATTTATCATTTTTCGGAAGCACATCTTTGGTTAATTCCATCCATTCGAGAAAATTTTATTAGAGATATAACAGTTCAGTGGAAATCTTATGGTTCATTTGTTGGTTCTTGGAACATGCTTATTTATGGAACAGCTATTTTTTTAATGTCGAAAATAAAAAATGAGAACACAGTTGGAAGAGGGAAAGTTGCTTTTTTCTTTTATTTTTTGGGATTATCCAATCTGATGTTTGGTTGGGCACATCACACGTATTTTATTCCAACTCAACCATGGATAAGAATAGTTGCTTATGCAATGAGTATGTCGGAATGGATAATTTTTCTTAGTATAATTATTTCTTGGAAAAAATCCTTGAATCAACAAGATAAAATAAAAGGAAATTTTGCCTATAAATTTTTGTTAGCTACAGATTTTTGGGTTTTTGTGAATTTATTTATTGCCTTGCTTATTTCTATTCCCTACATTAATTTATTTACACATGGAACTCACATCACAGTGGCACATTCCATGGGAACAACTATTGGAATTAACACTACTATCTTGTTAGCTTCAGCAATGTTTATTGCTTATAAAGAAAATGCTAAAATTATTGAAAGCAATACAAAAATTATCAAACTAGGTTATTGGTTGTTTAATGTGGCGTTGGTAGGGTTTTTAACTATGTTGATGTTAGGAGGAGTTGCAAGAAGCAAATGGATTTTTTTAAGCGACAAAGCAACTTCTTTTGGCGAAATGCAAACCTCAATTCAGCCTTTAATTGTGGTATTTTTATTTTTTGGAGTAGTATTGTTTATTGGGTTATTGTTTATATCAATACCACTTATTAAGGTGTTTTTAAATAAGGTTCGTAAAGAAAAAAGTTTGTGAAATTGAAACACCAAACCCCTAACTACTAATTCCTTATTCCTTATTTAAACCTTACACTATGACCTCTTGAAGGATTCGCTCCAAAATTTCCAAAATAGCCAAGCAAAACTTCAAAACCACCATTTCCATTAGTTGCATCAGATAAATCAGATAAGTTAAAGTCATAACTAACTCCCAAAGAAATGCCTTGCCAGTTAAATCGGGTAACGATGTAAGCGGCATCACCGAAACGTAAATATGGACCAATAGCAATAGACATTTCATTGTGATAGTTTGTGAATTTTGAATTGTCTTTTATCCTAATTTTTGCTTCGGCACCCAAATTAAAATAACGGTTTGGTCCCTGAACACTATAAATAATGTTGGGCAATACAGAAAATCCATTATTGGTTACGGCAGCGGTTGTAGAACCTTTTCCTATCTCAGCACCAAAATGAAAAGTGTATTTTTTTAGTAAGGCACTTTCTTCATCATTAAAAGCAACATTAGGAGAATTTAGATGATACATAGAAAAACCACCAAAATACCTTGAAAAATCTGTAGGAGCATAAAACCAATGAATTCCTGCTGCAACATCCAATGCAGAAACACTAGAGCCACCAAATTGGTCAGCAGTAGTAATGTTTTGATCAAAATCAACACCGTTCCATTGGTCGTTGAAAGTTAAATTATCAAATCCTATGGAGCGTTGAATACTTCCTCCCTGAAAACCAACAGAGATAAAATGATTCCCTTTTCCACCACTCATATCTAAATGATAAGCTAAGGCTAAACTAAATTTAGTAGTAGAAAATTGAGAATCACCAGCATCGTCTTTATAAAAATTAAGACCTAAACCAAACATTCCTGCTTTCATTTTTTTTAAAACGGGCATATCAATAGAAGCAGCCATAGTTGTAAATGCTTCACTCACTGAACTCCATTGGTTTCTATAAAGCAAACTACCTCTTAAATTACCATTAAAAGCACCAGCACTAGCTGGGTTAATTGTCATTGGAGAAGCATAAAATTGTGAAAAATGAATGTCTTGTTGAGCAAGAGCAATGTTGCTACTGATTAGTAGTCCAAAACCTAATATAAAGAGTTGTTTGTTCATTGTTTTTTAGTTTAATATTTTAGTAGTAGTTACTTAATTAGAGTAACATTTCCTTTTAACTGTTGGTGACTACCATCTATCATAGTAGCATTAACAGTATAAACAAAAACACCAGGGTTTAGTTCTTTTCCATTGTGTGTACCATCCCAACCTTTTGTTTTATCAGTTGTTGAAAATATTTCTTGTCCGTATCGGTTATAAATTGAAAAACTTAATGATTCAATAACTAACTGACCTCTCACAACCAAGAAATCATTTTTACCATCACCATTTGGAGTGAAAGCACTAGGAACACCAATGTTTAGTTGCATATCAATAATCACAAGAATAGTATCATTAACCACGCAACCATTTTCGGCTGTATAGGTTACAATATAAGTTCCATCATCTAATGGTTGAATAACTGTTGTTGTTTGACAAAGAACGCATGATAAATCTGTTGAAGGACTCCAGAAATAAGAACCTCCAGTAATTGGATTTCCAGAGCTATCGGTTGCTTGAGAAGTTAAACTAACATTATTTCCAATAATTAATAATGTATCGCGTGTTGAAACCAGTATAGGTGATTCGCTCACGGTAACTGTATCTGTTATGGAAGTTGTTCCATTTGCATTAGAGACTTCCAACGTAACAATAAATCGATCAGTTGTATCTCCCCAGCATACTAAGCCTGGGTTTTGAGCTGATGATGAGGAAGGTGTTCCTTCTTCAAAAACCCAATTATATGAAGTGGGTGTACCTCCTGTTCCTGTATAAGAAAAATCAATGCAACTATTTTTGCAAATTTTTCCGTTTGTTACGTCCATTCCAATTCCTGCAATAGGAATAGCACAAGCCGTTACAGAAATAGTTATGGTAGTATCTTTAGAGCCATTGGCATCGGTTACTTGCAAATTAATGTTATACGTTCCTGCTGTTGAAAAAACAACAGTGTGAGGGCCTTGCGTGTTTGCTGTTGCAGGATTTCCCCCAGGGAAAGTCCACGACCAAGCGGTAATTGTTAACGAACTAGAGCTGTTGTCTGTGAAAACAATAGAATCTCCTTCACAAATGGTAGAAGATGAAGTGGTGAAAGAAGCTGTTGGTAAGGTACAGTTGTTAACTGTAACACTTATTTGAGCCGTATTTTGACATCCATTTGTATCTGTTCCAGTAACAGTATAATTAGTTGTTGTTGTTGTTGTTGGATTAAATGGAACTCCATCCGTAACACCATTATCCCAAGTGTAAGAAACACCACCACCACCAGTAAGTGTAACAGGGTCTCCCGCACAAATTGTTGTAGTTGATGCACTTGCCGTTATGGTTGGTAATGGATTTACAGTAATTGTAATGGTGGTATCGTCAATACCATTTGCATCGGTAATTTGTAAGTTAATGTTGTATGTTCCTGTTGCAGAAAAGCTAACAACATGAGGTCCTTGCGTGTTAGCAGTTGCTGGCAATCCACCAGGAAAAGTCCAATTCCAATTGGTAATTCCAGAACCAGTGCTGTTGTCGGTAAATGTGATGCTACTTCCAACGCAGGTAGAAAGGGAGCTTGTAGTAAATGAAGCAGTTGGTTGAGAACAGTTATTCACAGTAATGGTAATTTGAGCTGTATTTTGGCAACTATTGGCATCTGTTCCAGTAACGGTATAAGTGGTGGTAACAGTTGGATTAAATGCTACTCCATCCGTAACGCCATTATCCCAAGTATAAGATGATGCACCTCCTCCAGTTAACGTAACAGGATCTCCAGCACAAATTGATATGTTGGTGGCATTGGCAGTAACAGTTGGAAGAGGGTTAACTGTAATAGGAATAACTATATTGTCTGTTCCGTTTGCATCGGTAACGGTAAGTGAAATATTTTGAGTTCCAGCCGTATTAAAAGTTACTGTATGAGGTCCAGCTGTATTGGCTGTTGCAGGTGTTCCTCCAGGGAAAACCCACGCATACGTTGTTGGTGCTGAAGTTGTGCTGGTGTTGGTAAAAGTAATAGAATCTCCCACACATACGCTTGTTGCTGATGCAGTGAAATTAGCGGTTGGTGTAGAAGCTGAAGGGACTGTTAAGGTTATATCATCAACCGCAAAAGAAGGGTCTGTTCCAACACCATCATCATTATTTACCCACCTAAAGCCAATTTTAACATTAGGATTGTTGTTGGCTGATGCAGGCAAAGCAATAGTAAAGGCTGTCCATAATCCTTGTGGACTGCACGAGCCGAAAAGTGTTTTTGCTAAAGGATCTAATAATGTCCATGTTGCTCCATCAAAATACCATAGAGAAGCGTCATCTATAGCTCCATCTCCATTTTCAATATAATTAAAGTTTAACGTAATGTTTGATTGACCTGTTAAATTAATAGTAGGAGATTCTGCACGTGCATTAGTTTCAGGAAACCAAAAGCCAAATCCACCATTTAAATAAGCAGCCCCTTGATCGCCTAAAACAGTTATATTACTTCCCATGTGTAAGGATGGGTCAGTTGCTCCACATACTGAACCACAAGCTCCTGCAGCATTTCCACATTCTGCACCGCTCACATACCAAACATTAGCATCAGCACCATTCACACCAGTATTTGTAACTGTCCAACTTCCATTTGTGCCAGTGTAACCAGTTGCAAGACAGGAAGCTGTGCAAGCATTTTGAAAATCTTCTGTCCAAATAACGGTTTGACTTTTTGCAAAGAAAAAGCAAGTTAATAAACTTAATAATAGACTAATACGTAATAATTTCATGATAATTATTTTTTATAATTGATAAAAGTAATATAATTTTAGTTATATCACTTATTAATGGGGTCAAAAAACATACATTTTTTTCAGTTCTAACAAATAGATTTAATTAATTTTACGTTAAATTAATTTCTATTTTCTATGTTAAATCAACAATTAATTCAACTTATTTCTTCTTTAACAAAGAGTGAAAAAAGGTATTTAAAAGTGAATGCATCGGTTGTTAAGACGAACAAAATGCTCTTAAGGATGTTTGATGTAATAGAAAAAAATAAATTTTTGTCTGAAAGCGAGTTAATAAAGCAATTAAAAATTCCATCAAAAAGTAATTTAGCTGTAATGGAAAGTCGCCTTCAAGCTCTTATTTTAAGGCATCTGAGAGGTTTTCACTCCAATTCATCTCAAGAAATTGAATTGCATCATTTGTTGATAGAAATTGAAATTTTATACACCAAAAGATTGTTTAAAAACTGTGCTAAACAAATTTTAAAAGCCAAAAAGATTGCAATAAGTTGCGATAATCATTTAGCACTTTTAGGGATTTTAAAATGGGAATCATACATAGAAAAGGAGCAGGGTAAATACTTACTCCAATCTCAAAATAAATTGAAAGAGATACTTAATGACGAAACTCAATTGTTGACCGATTATGCTAAATTGATTGAGTATAAATATCACACATTCAATCTTTTATTACTATCTAAAAACAAAGTGGTTGCTCAATTGCATAAAGAAATTGAGTTTTATGACAAATTAGTGAAAAATGGTTTCTTTGAGATTAAAACCAACCATACATTTGAAGATAAGCTCTATTTACTAAACTTCAAGGGAATGTATTTTATGAGTAAAGGCGACTTACCGAGTTGTTTGTCTATTTATCACAAATTAATGTTAGAAATTGAGTCTTCAAACAAAAAAAATATTTTGCAATCCAATGAGTATTTTTTAGCTCTTAATAATTTATTATTGCTCGAAGTATTGAACAAGAATTATGATGAGTATAACAAAACACTAAAGAAAATTTTTAGCCGATTTAGTAGTTTGATAGGGTATAAGCCACTTTTGTTTAATGTAACAACGTGCTATGAATTGGGTATTTATTGTGAGATTGGAGAAGAGAAGAAGGCATTAGCTATGATACCTGAAATTGAGAACAACTTAAAATTATACGATACTGAAACGAATGAGATTAATAAATTGCTTTTCTATCTAAATATTGCGATTGCCTATCTTTTTAATGAAAAATATTCAAAATCAATTTATTGGTTAAACATATTTTTAAATGATTATAACATCAAAAAAAATGATGTGGGTTCTAATATTTACTATTATGGACACTTAATAAATATGATAGCTCATTTTGAAGCAAAAAACTATGATTCAATAAATTATCTTTATAATCAGTCTGTTAATAATTTAAAAAAAATTAGACCTTTGAGCAAATTTGATGAAGCTATCTTAAAATTTATTAAGAAAATGGCTTCTCAAAAAATAGCATTGAAAAAAGAACAGATTAATTCGTTTAAAGAGTTAAGAAGTATGTTAGAAGAAGTAATAAAAGATCCAAAAGAAACAATTTCATTGCATTTTTTTGATTTTTTTGCTTGGATAGATAGTCATATTGAAAATGAAAATATGGCTTTTTTAATTCGCAAAAAGAAATTGGGATAAACTAATTAATGTCTGTTTATAATCTATTGGCTTTACGATTAAGTGAGCAATCTTCAGTCAACAATTGGTATAAAAAACAACACTTTGCAGAAATCTTTGTATCCCGAATCTATCGGGATGAGATGAAGATTGAGAACTTTCTACATTATGGACAAACTCTAATTATTTTTTTGTCAATCCAAAGAATTCTGCAATCCAATAGGTAGAGTGAAAACCAATGTCTCTGGTATGAAAATCCATTTTTCCGCCTTTAGTTATTTCATTTCCTGGAGTAATTAATATTTTGTGTGAAATTTTTTTAGCTCTCAGACTAACTATTTTTGTCTGATAGTCCTTATTGTAATAAAATTGGGCATTAAGCAAAGCATTTCCTAAATAATTATTTTTCACTTCAACATTTGATGTTTCTAATTGATGTTTTTTTAGCCATTGATTAAGTATTCTATCTGCATTTTTTTTAGGAACAATTTTATCTTTTTCGCCTTGTAAAATAGCTATTCGTGGTTGAATTATAGGAGCTTCTGAATTGCTGTTAAATAATATGGACGGAGCGGCTAGCAAGGCTCCAGCATTAAACAAGTTGGGGTAGGCATTGAGCATGGCATTGCTCATTCCTCCTCCGGCAGACATTCCAGTTATAAAAACCATAGAACTGTCAATGGCATAGTTAGTAAAACAATAATCTATCATTTGTTTGATGGATGCTACTTCTCCTTTGTCTTTTTTGGATTCAAAGCTTAAAAAAAAATTATAGCATTTGGCAACATTGTTTATTTTTCGCTGTTCAGGATAAACCACTATAAAATTTAGGCTATCGGCTAACTTGTTCCATCCTGTTTCTTTGCTTATTTGAGAGGCACATTGCGTGCAACCATGCAACACAAATACTAACGGATTTTTTTTGGAAGTATCTAGGTTATTAGGAACATAAGTGTACATTTTTAGGTTGCCCTTATTTTTCCCAAAATTTTTAACTTTGGTTAAATTATTTTGAGCAAAACTGCATAAATTTAGTACTAAAAGGAGGGATAACAGAATTTTTTTCATTCGTTAATTTAGGTTTTGTTATAGCATGTAAAAATAAGTTTTTTAGAAGGAATGCTCTAACCTGAGATCGATTTTTCTTTTGAATTCAGATTCCTATTGCTCTCGATTCAAACTCCTGACAGGTATGAGAACATAAAGTTTAATTTATTTGTGTAGGTTGCAGGTCGGTAAAAAAATCAACTATTTTTTTAAAATAGAAATCTATTAACGCTTTATTTTTTTAGTATATTTGTAATGCTAATAAATTTTCATCTGTCAATAATGCTTTTATTACTAAAAAACAAATTCAACAATTAGCTTCTTAAATTATGAAACAAATTATTTTAAATATTCCCGAGAATAAGTTCCAGTTCTTTATGGAACTGGTTAAAAGCTTTGATTTTGTGCAAATTGAAGCTGATGGAGATTCTAAAAAAGCCATTCTTAGTAACATCAAAAAAGGCTTAGAGGAAGTAAAGCTTGCTAAACAAGGTAAATTAAAAACTACTTCTGCTAAAGATTTTTTGAATGAGTTATAAAATTGAACTTACCGACAACTTCAAAAAAGAAGCTAAACGATTGGTTAAAAAAATACAAGTCGCTAAAATCTGAGATTACAAACCTAATAGCAGAACTGGAAACTAATCCAACCAAAGGAACTCCTCTTGGTAATGATATTTATAAAATTCGCCTTGCAATAAAATCTAAAGGAAAAGGAAAGTCTGGAGGTGCCAGAATTATGTCTTATGTGAAAGTTACCCAAACCGAAGTTTTACTCTTCTCTATCTACAACAAAAGCGAAAAAGATACTATTTCTGACAAAGAGATTAAAGAACTCATTAAACACCTTTAAACCAACCCCATAATTTACACTAAAACAACATTGAAACGATAGTTTAGCTTTGCATTATAAGGTATTTTAGTTGCCACAAGCGGGACGCTTGCGGGAGCGGGGTAATTAAGCGTATAAAAAAACTAACTGTTAAGTCGGTTTTTTTTTACATTTTTTTATTAAGTAAGTTGAAATATTTTATTTGCCAATTAATGATTTTATTAAAATATCCATTTACATCATCTTTAAATTCTCTTTTCGGTTTGTCTTTTTTATAATCTTCTAATAAATTATATTTTTCGAGTAATTCCTCAAATCTACCCTCCTTGAATTTTTTCAATTCGCCATCAAACCCTTCTGCCATATATCTATTCTGTTGTTCTAAGTATAATGAGTAATAACAATAATAACCTGCCGCAAGAATTATATATGGCTTTTTGTCCATGATTCTCATAATGTAAGGGTCTGAAAAGTTATCTCTTTTATATGTAAATATTTCCGAAGGTAAATATTTAGAATCTTCTTTTAAAAAATTTCCCGAATCGTCAATCAATTTATAATGAGTATCACCAAAGGCCGTCCAACGATAACTGCCATTTTTTATTCTTACTCCTTGAATGGGTTTATCATTAATGTAATCTTCTAAGGTTTTATAAAAACGACCATGAGAATTTTGATTTCCACCAGCATCGCTACTAGCATTGCCGCCAAGTTCTTTGATGTTTTTTAAATCTTTTTCTGCAAGTGGAATATCAGCAGAGTAGCTTTTCGTTGTCATTTTTGTTTTCTCATTCAATAAATGTAAAACAGCAGCAATATTTCCGCTGTTATCCATAGAAATATTTGATAAATCAAAAATGCGTTTTTGACCCTCGTATTTTCCACTTATCTTTTTAGTTGAAAGAACATTAAATGTTTTAGTGTCGTAAATGTTGATTTCAGGGTCAATATCATAACCCGGAGAAATATTGTCTTTTAGTACGGCTAATTTTGTTTTATCGGGAGAGTAGAATGATTTGTAAGGCACTTCATTAGAACTATAAACGGAATTTAATTTTGTTGAGTACACCAATTTTGGTTCAGTGAATTTGCCGCTTTTTACGTTTAGTAATTTAATTGAGCAATCTTTTGTACCTGTTGATTTTTGCCATACATCATATACAATAACAATGTTTTCACCAACAAGGTCAAAAGAAGCATTGTTTGCACCAGGATAGAACATTTCCTTTTGACTTTTGTCTGGAATTTTTGTTTCTGCTTTAAATAATACTTTTTTTGTATTAATATCTGATTTAGTAATAATAAAATTATAAGCTCCGTCAATAGAATAAATTTCTTTATCTGTCTTTATAATTTGTTGTGCAGTAGAAGTCTTTGTAAATGCTAAAAACAAAGACATTGTCAAAAGTAAGAAAACTGGTTTTTTCATAAAATTGTTTTTTAGTAAATATAAAAAATATTTGTATCAAATTTAATAATTCGGGTAGTTTCTTAAAAAACATTGTTGTCAACGGAATAATTTTCTACGGAGATTTTTTCACGCCTTGTGCCTAACGTGCAGCTAAATGAAGTTTTTGCTTTTCGCAAAAATTTAATTTAGCTGATGTTAGCCGTTTGTTGCTTCTTTTTTCTTTCCCATTATAGTCCGTTACAGTCCGTAAAAGTCCGTTAAACATTTCAATTATTATTTTTATAATCGTTACTAAAAATAATTCGCTTGTAATCATTGTCTCCGGTCGAATTTAAAACCATACAAATCTCATATTCGCTATTTCGTAACAATAATTTTGATGATTCTTCGATGCTTTTATTAATACATTCCACACTAACTATCTGTTAAGTTTCACAAGGTTGTTCCTTGTTTTCTTGTTTACTATCTTTCAAAAGTAGTAATTTAATTTTAAAATCAATAGGATTTTATTTAAATATTATAGGGTCTAATTCAAACCATTTTTCAATAGCATTAAAAGGAGTTTTTACTTTTATTTCACGCCTTAAACTTCCATGTCTTCTGTTGAGGTTATAATGAACTAAAAAGCTTATTA
>Ga0100379_10004696_pt1 | contig 11954 bp, 12 predicted proteins | sample CryGeymeta201503_FD_80418 | JGI IMG/M metagenome (GOLD analysis project Ga0100379, IMG submission 80418) | Groundwater microbial communities from Crystal Geyser aquifers in Utah, USA - Crystal Geyser metaG 2015-03 | ecosystem: Environmental > Aquatic > Deep subsurface > Groundwater | place...
TCAACTTCAGGAAATCTGTTTTCTGATCGAGAATCTACTCGATACAGCTTTCTACCCGCCCAAACGCCCGCTTGAGCCGATTTCCTTGAGTAGATGGGTATTGTTTACCTCTCGTCTCTAGTTGCCACAATATCCAACGGCAGTGCTAAAGTACGCCAATCAAGATTTCACCATAGTTTGTTTCACATATACCCGATTATTGGTACATGCACTATGGAATATCTTCCCTTGATTGGAGGGGTTGCATGAGGTATGGAAGACCTCGGATGAATTCTTTATCACTCAAGGATTTACTCCTTGCGACGGGGTCATCAGCCCGGCAGTTTCCGTTTCCGAAAGGCTCACGGTTTGTTAATTATCGCTTCGCACACAATAACTAACTGGCGGTCTGCTCCGCCGATAAGCCAGTAAAATCATTAGCGGATTGGCTCGTCCGAGACGTACCAACCGCCGTCACAAAAATCCAGCCATACTCCTCGAGCTCGAGCTCGAAGAATAATTATCTGGGGCAATTCCTCCCCCGCAATCAGGGAAGCAACCTTGATCGCCCCATAGAGCTCCCCGATGGGGATCTCGGATAAAGCTCCGAGCAACCCCAAATTGACACCCTCATCCAGGGTCCGACCCCGGTCCTGGGCGTACGTCATCCAGGCGAAAAGCGCTTTAATAGCGCCCGCCTGGTGTTGGGGGTATGTAATCCCCAACTCTTCAGAAAAAACATTCTTTGCCATGGTAAAACTCCTTTCTCCCTCGCGGGAAAATTCGGGCCATGACGCCCGCCCCCATCTTAACCGAAGTCAAGTGGAGAAAAAAACTTCCGATCTGCACGTTTGCAGACCTTATGGTTAGAACATTATTAATATTCTAAGTAAAGATCAGCAATACAACCGACCAGTTTGACTTCCCGTAAACGGTGTGTAACAATTGCAACACAATGGTCACACAACTCCTATCAAAAGAACGATTTGTAAGCATTCGCGAAGCGCAATCGGGCCTTAGCAATGTTCTTGCCGAAGCTACAAAAAACAATACCTACTATCGAGTACTTCGAAACAACAAACCTGTTGGCGTCCTTATTCCTCAACGTATATGGGAAGACCTTCTTGAGGACATTGAAGCCGCAGCAAGCAAAAATTTCCAAAATCAACTTGCCAAATCACAACAAAGCACAGAGCGGATTCCGCTTGAGCAGGTTGCAAAAGAACTCAACCTAGACTAAACTACGGTCTATGAATCGAGTGGAAGCGATTTCATATACTTACAGTTTTACACCTTTTTCCCTGCGAAAGTTTCGCAAATTGCCTCGTGCTATTCAAAAACGCATCTTTATAAAACTTCAGCAGTACCTAGAAACTGGCAATCCTATACTCTTCGCACATAAAATGTCGCCGCCACAAAGCAACTTATTCCGATACCGTATTGGTGATTACCGTGTAATTGTATCCGCAGAAAACAGTCTGATTACGATTCATGATGTAGGACACCGTCAAGAAATTTATCAATAGCAATATTATTGTAACCAAAAGGCAGGGAATGATATCCATCCCCGCATAAAAATAAAAAAGGGGCCTCTGGGTTTTTAGCCTTGAGGTATAGCTAGGGGGCATACGGCCTCCCTACTGTTGCCTCCAAAGGCCCCGTATTCCATTTCATTTTTCTCTCCGGGCGAGATACTATTGAAAACACAAACCTTTTGCTTGTGTCTACAACCAAGAAAATAAACAACAAACGAGGTCAACGTTCACCTCAAACATGTTGGTTACCATTCTTGTATAGCGATTTATTTTTAGAATCGCTACTTTGTACCTCGCACCGGAGAGGTAATAACCTGCCCATCAAACTGCAGATGAGCAAGCCTTTTAAATCTCAAACATTCAAAATTGTTTGGAACTTAAAAGGTAGATTGTTAAAGTCATTAACCCATTAAAACCATAAAGTAACTGCTGCACACATACACTTATTGCTATGTTCTGAATGCAAAAGTAACTCTTTATGTTTCTAATGTGCTCAGCCGATAAGAATCGACCCCCAAATTCTTACTATTTACCATCTGTAAGAACCAGGACTAAATCGTACACATTTTGTACACAACTTTGTTCTGATTCCAACAAAAAAGCTCGACAATAGTTCCCCACCCAATATGCCACTCTATCCTTATATAAAAAGAAGAACAACACATTGAGTGGATAACTACCATCGAGCTTTACCCACTGTGTAACAAAAGTGACCTTTTGATACATGTAATCATTTTTAAGGATAAGGACTTATTGATTACGTTCTAAATGTACTGGGTATATTCTAGCATATCCGATAGTATTTGTCAAGCCACAACATCCAATACACATCGAATGCGCATAGTATTCTATGAGCCGCATTATACACTATTGTGCTTATTTTGAGACAGTTAAAAACTATAAAACTACGCAAGGAGAATTATGTTATATTTTACCAATAGCTATGCTCAAGCCAGGTTCTCAAAACATGGGTGAACAAGGTACAACTTCTGCAAAGGTAGAACAGCCAAAACGTACGTCCGTGTTTGCAAAAAAACAGAGAAGGTATTCCGAAGTCTATAGATCATTGGAGAATAGAATATACTTGGAACCCGTCGAAATTCTCGATTATATGGCCGATAAAACTAAGGATACTCAATTAGAAGACCAATCATTTCCCATATTTACTAAGTTTGAATGAGCTAGTTTTCTTGGAAAACAACCCAATACACTTTCTGAGGAAGAACAATCTCTTGCTGATGAACTTACCGATTATCTCTCAACATATCGATCATCTCTTGCCGATTCGCTTGGAATTGAACAGGAACAAGAGCGTACTAACAGCGTTTGCAACAAAATTGAAGAATATTTCGACAGAGCGATTGAAGAAAATATTGACGATGACCCTAACTCTGATATTGCAAAGCTTAGGCGTACCGCGCTTTTGATTTATAAATCTGCACGAATTCCTGCACAAGTTGTTATGCAAGGTGGTGTAAAACGCGTAGTCGGACCACTCGGTGTAGCGAGAAACAGAAAAAACACCCAAGAACTTGTGGGTGAATCAGTTCTTACATGGGATGGAAGTGTTAAGGGTAAAAGCTTTGACGAAATTGCATCGGATCCAAAACAAGTCGTTCGTGGCTTCAATATGAATAAGTATCAAAACATGTCAGGTCCACAAACGCGGATTGAGCTAGAACGACCGCCAGTATCGGAAGAAGCTATTTCCGCGGAGGCTGAAATTATGCAATATTTGGCAAGCCGTAATCTAACAACCACTATTATTCCAGACGTTCGGGTCGGAAATGGAAACTCAATGTTTATGGAATACGTTGATAACCCCTACCCTATTAAACGTGAGGGGAACGATGTAATTGAACCCGACGTTGCCGTTGAATGTATGCATCAACTTGCAGCAGGTTTATTCGAGATTTGGCAAGAAGAAGGTATTTTGAATTTTGATATTAAATTTGATAACCTACGGTTGACAAACACAGGCGATGTGAAGGTTATTGACTGGGGTGCAGCGATAAAACAAGAAATTCCTGGAGCAGACTCTGTTAGTTCGGACGAATACAGGAAAAAGGTTTCAACCATGGGATACATGCCTCCCGAAACTGAAAATAAAACAACGCACTTAGATATTGAAAAAATGATTGACTATCAGGTTGCTGCGGTTACCTTACGACAACTTTTTGGTATGCAAGAAGTAAGAGATATGCTTGTTACAAGAGGCGTTGGCTACGAATGGAAAAACATGACAATGTCACCAACCCAAGAAACATTTGATACTTTATGGAAAGAAAGTGGTATTGAGTTACCACGAAAACTTGTAGAAATTATGCAAATATCCTTACAAGAAAATCCACAAGACCGGATGTCACTTTCATTGACGATCTTATCGCTAGAAAAAGTTGATTACGATGATTTAGTTTCGTACCAAGGATTTGCTAAAAAAAGCTAATCTTTGTGCAAACGCGGTCTTTTATCCGATACACTCCTTGAGATACAATCTCACAATAAATGCAACATAAACCACCACACGCATCACCTCGATTTAAAAACGTCCCCGAAAAAGCTCAAAACGAATATTTTGCCAATGAGACAGACCTTGGCGAAGACCAAATTAACCCTGAAGAAGTTACTGTTGAAACCCCTCACTTCATGCTCCATGGACCTGACCGTGAAGCATTAGAAATTGAATATGACAAACGCGTTTACGACAAAGTAATAAAGTTTACACGCGAAGCCGCAGAAGAAATAAGAGGGGAACTATCACACCAACTCTCATTAATTGAATTTACCTCAGATCCTGACAGGAAAAGAGATTTTTTACGATATATTCAGGAGCACAATCTTGATTATCCTGAATTTACCTATTTGGTTGGTATGGAAGCACTCGATCACTTGTTTGACATTGGTTTGTATGACGCAGCCCGCTACAATGACAAAAAACACGGGATTGACAAGGGCGAGCCATTTAACACTCTAATTTTTAAACTACCAAAACCACTTGATCAGTTTTGGAAAAAAGGTGTTGATGAAAGGGATGACGGCACACAAAACGTTGGGGAACGGATTATCCCCTGGGGGCATATATATCAAATGGTTACTCCTGTTCTCTGGAAACTTCGTGACGCATATGCCGAAAACGGCGAGTTGAATCTTGACCGAATAAATGAATTTGGCGATCATAAAATTGGTGAATATTACTATGCATGGGTTGGAAAAGTTTCTAATAATGAGTCTCTATAATGAAAAAGCTCATTCACTTGCACCTTCTCTGCATGTACCACTATACTAAGGTACGTGAGTACTAAGCGCTTATCAAAGACTCAAGTTTCGGAATCACTGAAAACCTCAGAATCAGTAGAACACACGGTATGGACCGTTGCCGAACTTAATGAACAATTTCCCAACAACACCCTTGCTAGCATAGAAGAAGATCTTTCGGACCCTCAGTTTACCCCTCTGTGGGGGCTCAGGGAACGGTTAGGGGCAAACGTATATCTTACGGGAGGGATCGTGCGTGATGCACTTTTAGCTCAAGCGCCAAAGGATTATGACTTCATTGTAAATTTTCCCAACATGCCCGATCACCAAACAGCACGAGAAGCATTTGAGAATTATTTTGGAACGGCAGATGCAAACTCAACTCAAGGGGAAAGAAAAATTGTTGGTCCGTTCGGCACACTCGTTTTGGCAGGAGAAGATTACGGCGTGTATAGACTGTTTCCGCCTAACATGAAGGAAGGTGACGAGCCCATTGACATAGCATTCCCCCGTCGTGAAGCACCAACCGAACAAAGTCACGGTGGAGCAAAAGACTTTGACATGCAGTCTGACGCAACTCTTGAGGTAACAGAAGATTTAGCGCGTCGAGATTTTACGGTTAATGCGCTTGCACTTGAAATCTCACAAACCCCTGAAGGTAAGCAAGTATTCCATCTCAAAGATCATGTTGGCGGCATTACTGATCTTCAAAACAAAGAGCTGAACGCTGTCGGAGACCCTCATCAAAGAATCGCCGAATATAATAGTCGAGCGCTCAGAGCATTGCGGTTTGCCGTACAAAAACACCTTGCACTTTCACCCACATTACAAGAAGTAATCAAAAGGCTTAACGCGAAAAACGAAACACAGCCACCTCTTCTTGCCAAAGTAAAACCCGATGGGCGATTTGTTATCCCACGAGAAACTGTTGCAAAAGAAGTTTTAAAAGCGTTCGGACATGACCCTACAAAAACACTTGAATTGTCGGAAGAACTCGGGTTTTTAGCTGACTTGTTCCCTGAATTTTTTAGTTTTGAGCCTCTTTCTAAACGAGAACTTCCTAGTAAGCTGCGCACTCGAACCGAACTAACAAACGAATCCCATCCACTAGATGATCCCACTTTTAATACTGCGCTACGAACACGGGTGTTTGAACATGCAAAGCGCGCACTTACACATCACAAGGAGCTGTTTGATGAGGTTGCTACCGTCGACGACTACCTGTTTATTCTTACCTATGAACTCGGAAAATCACACCATTTTGCTTACACCGACGCAAAAGGATCCGAGAGATTTACGCCCGAATATTTGCTCCTTTCTCAATCCTATATGAAACAAATGGTTGACCGACTTGCCCTCGATTCGATGAGCACAAACCACCACTTAAAAGTTCACCCTGACCGCATAGAGCACATGATGGGCAGATACTACGATGCGATCTCACTACTAAGCGTTGATTTAGACTACCGGCAACAAGACCCTCACCTTCCATTATCTGCACAACTCATCGAACGAATTCTTAGAACATTTCCCGAACTCACCAACGACCCACTATGGCGCATCCTCCAAAGCAACGTTATTAGCGCATCAGATTCTGACCTTGGGGTGGACCAACTTGCACGACTCGAACAACAATTATGCGAGGTTGAGACCATACAAGCAAACGCACCCGACCGAGATGAACAGATTATTAGCGGTGGAATATTTGCTAAACATTTCTTTTTTGAACGATCACGTGAGATTGCAGTTGCCGTCACGAGTTCGGACAAATTACGGTTAGAGCTTATCTCCACAAATACCTTTGAATCTGACCTACAACTGAGACGGCGATTTTTTGCAAAAACAATGGGACCGCAATCACCTACCCGAACTCACTGGAATAATCGACTGGTTGCAGAAAAGGACGGTGCCCTTCTTGCATCACAATACAAAGATGAAACGATGGCAAAGCGAAGTGTGCTTAGGGCACTCGAACGCGCCGCCTGCTTTTCATACCTTGGCGAATCTCTTGATGAAGCCGCCATTAACGAACCTGCGATTGCCGCCGAATTAGGCCTGAGAGAAGCACTTGTGCCTTTTGTAGAGTCGTTCGCAAACATTCTCGCACAAGACCCGCAGCGTGCATTACTGTGGCTAGAAAACGGTTTTAAAAAAGACATGCGAAACGGTCTAAAATCACGAGAGGTCGCGGCGGTATTATTCCCCGAGATAAAACCTCTTATGGGGTGTGAACAAGATGATACGTATCACAGCGAAGGAGACGTATGGACCCATACTAAACTTTTGTACGAAACTGCCCAAAAACAAGGTTTTGAGCAAACGCCCGAGCTTGCCCTTGCGATACTTTTTCACGATACCGGAAAACCAAAAACACAAACGCGTGAGCTCGATCGCATCCATTTCTTTGGGCATGAAAAAGTATCAACAACCATACTGCGCGAATTTTTTGACCGACAGGGCATTGACCTTGACACCTCCTCGATAGATACCGAAAAAGTTTTGTATGCAATTGAACATCACGGGGATTTTTATGGCAACACTCCCCTTTCTCTGCTAGAGGCAAGGCGGTTCATGCCTGAAGGTACCAAAAGTCTTTTGTATCAACTAGTAGTCTGTGATGCCCTTGCGAGTATCCCCGCCGATCCAAGCAGATCGAGCGCAGAATTTGTTAGCAACCTGACGGACCTAGTGCAAAAAATTGAACTCGAACACATAGTACCAGGGGCATTTGATGCATTTGTCGAATCTGATGAAATGACCGCACTCGTTGGAACACAATCGTTATCAGCCAAACACGAACTTTTGTATGGGTTGTGGATAGAAGCTTTGCAACAAATATCAGATAAGAAAGTTGATATAGAGGAGATCTCACAACGCGTAAAAGTATCATTCATACAAGCGAATCGAGAATGGACAAGAAGTTACGTCGGTAGAGCATTACTCATGGGTAAACAATGTATTGCACGTGGGATCACCGGCAAAAAGATAGGAGAGCTTCAAAATTCACTTACTGATATGTTGATGGATGGACAAGAGGTAACAGAAGAGACAATAAGTATGTTGCTTTTAGAAAAAACCAGAACACAACTTGAGAGTCTTGCCTGAAATAATATACTTAAAAACGGTGGTCAGCACAGGACCAACCACCAACCCCAGACTGGAGAAAAGACGGCCTTCGAGCACCGCCACTAAAAACGCGACGAGGACGATATAGCCCTGGATCAAGCACCGTTCCAGGTGCAACTCGACTTTGATTCAAAGTAGGACTTTGGGATTGCGATGTCAGAGAATTTGACATCGTGGCAGTCTCCTTGATTCGTGGGATTTGAATTAATATTACAATGTACAACAACCCGCGCACTTTCTACACATCCAGTGCGTAACGAGATTCTACCACACACGTTTACTTTAGCGCAAACAAAAAGGGGTGAGCAGCACGTGGCCACTCACCCCCTTTTCAAACACCTACGCTATTTGGCAGGGACCTCAATCCCCTGCCAACCGACTACCTGGCGGCTCTGAGGCAAGAATGCAACCTCATACCAACCGAGGTAGTTTTCTGCCTTCAACTGGGCGGCAAACTCAGCAGCCGCCTCATTGACCAACGTGAAGGAAAACTCTCCGTCATCGCTGGCCAACTTGAAGATACAGAAGCTCCGGAGTTCGTTTTGCCCCGGATCTTCCGGAATCTGAGACTCGAAACACTTGGGAATGAAAAACGTCCCCGTTCGAGTCACGACTTCTCCAATATCCTGCCACAAAAATTCCGGCGACATTTCAGTCGACAAGAATTCTCGTGGCAAACCATGAACAGCCCCCATCCAGTCCCCAAGTCCGCTGTCGGGACGAACCCAAACGGTACTGGTGAACCCTCCATGGTACCGAACAATCCGAGTGAATTGCGTCGGATTGTCGCAGTCTACCGATGCGATAAACCGTCCATCAGGATCTACTGCCTGATGGAAAGCAATCAAGTCGGCCAACGCACGACCGCCCTTGCTTTCCGGAAGGTCGTACCACTGCCCCGTGGGCCGGTACACAAAACGGAACCAGGACTCCTCACCCGCCGGAAGACTCAGGGTCTCAACGGTAAAGTACCCGTTGTCGAACCAGATGGCCCCGGAAGCCAAACCGGGCCGACCCTCGGGCTCGTACATCTGAGTACCGCACGCGCCGGACTCTAGAGCATCAACCCGCGTGTCCAACCAAATCACCCGGCCATCGATCTTCAGGCCGATCGGGGCATAAAACCCCGTTTCAGGATCGAGATCCCCGAGCCACACCTGCATGGGAACGTACTCCCCATACGTGGTGCGTCGGGCTTCGCCGACCAGATAGTCAAACTGGTCACTACTCCCCATATATTTCATGGGGATGTAGTCCGTCGACTCGATCGCGCCACCTCGGCGCCACACCATCTGGAATGACCCGGTCGGCTCGATATTCAAGACGAGGGTATCTTCCCCCCAACTGTGGATATTGGCCGACACGTTAACCCACTGGCCGGTGGGCCAAAGGGTGTCGGACTGGGACAAAACTGCCTGAACGCCCGCCTCATCAGCAGGCATTGCCACTGCCGGAGCCGCAAAGGCCCCCAGCAAAATGGCCAATACAAAAAGCACCGACAAAAGACTCTGCAATTTTTTCATACGTATCCCCTTTCGAAGGAATATTGCCCGATTTTTTCGGGCCTCGGATTTTTAGGGTACAACAAACGGTCAATAAATACCCACCTATTATACTATAGGACTTGCGTTTTGTCAATAAAAAACCGAGGTGTTTAGCTTCACACCCCGGTTTTCTTTTGTTTCAACGGCTAAAAAATCAAGCTCCCGAGTATTAGCAAAAGAGACATCACCAGCCCAGCAAAGCCGCCGTAAGCGAAGACCGCGCGCACAAGCTGATACACGTTGCCGCTCGGCTTAATCGCGTAGAGTGTCTCATGGATACTCCAGTTATAAACACGGATTCTCCGTGTGAGCATCATAACGAAATACCACCACCAGGCAAAAACGGCAACCGGCATAAACCCTTCAATGGTGAAAACCACGTTTTTTAGAACTTGCGTGAAATTGCCGCCTTTACCCACAAAATTCACCGCCCCGCATGAACACATTTCAAGGTTTACCCATTTATCTTCTGGAATATCTTTCAAACAGTACAAACACGGACTAGATGCACTCATAATTTCTCCCTAGAGTATTTTGATAAAAACGATGCTAAACAGACCCACGTTGTACGGTAAATCCATATCTACCGGCACGACTTTCTGCAAAACGAATGAATTGTTCTACGTCATTTGCCGGAACTTCACACGCCACCTTTGCAGCGCCACGTGTATATTTCCCATTCTCATCAGTATATCCCGAGATATTACGAGTAGAAACTATATAACCGGCTTTTTGACGCCATTTATCCAAAAATCTTTCAATCCCTTCACCACCCCCAGGATAAAACCGAACAATTCTATTATCTTTCCAAGCGGACAGATAAACGGTTACTTTTACCTGATCATCTGCACGACGCTGTCGTCGAACGGTTCCCCACAAATAGATTACACCCAAAAAAATGAGACCGATTCCTAACATACACGGGGTAGATAGTTGCAAATTTTCAATCGATGGATTCATCTCCTCCTCCTTCACGAAGATGTTAACGTGCCCAATACTAAAGGATTTCTAGGCTGTATTGTACTATACAAAACGCAGAACGCAACCGATAGTACACACTCGCGGTTCTGCTTGCTAAATACGCCCCAACCAGAGAGAATAAATATCATGGCAAAAAGCGAGACAACCCAACCTGAACTATCATCCATTGAAACCCAGGAATTTGGCACACCAGAGCCAGACATTTACCAACTCAAAGCTGAATACATTACACTTCAAACTCAGTACGACCACCTCGTAAAACAACGGGACGATGCTGAAGCAGCAAGACAAGAACAACCAGATGGACGAATTGATAGACTTTATGAAAATCTAAACGAGATGAGCTTTAGGGTTCGCAACGCCCAAATTGCCTACCTTGAAGCAAAGGCACAAAAACTCTCCACTAAACTGCAACAAACAAACGAGCGACCCAACGAGACACCACTAATATTTATTAAAAAAGACGGCGAATCCGTAGAGCAGATTGAAGCAATCACCATGGCAATGCAGTATCGCAGGGATTTAAGCACAACAATCATTGCGTTACTACAAGACCAAGAGATAAACCCGCTTATCCTAAGACATAAACCCGAAGCTGAAAGAGTTATTGAAAAGAAAATGGCAAGCATGACGGTTGAGGAAATTTTGATACAGGTTGAGGAGCAGTTAGCGTTTTACAATGAATATCTTGACACAAAAGCTGAACTGGTAAAAACCCTGAACAAGATTCAATTTTTGTACCAAATGTCAGAATTGGAACAAGAACAGATGATACACGAGTTTGCCGCCCAAGAAGCAACTTCACTGCAAGAAAAACGAGCCTCGTTACTAACTGTTGGAAAACCCACAACAACTCTCCATTAACAAAAAAGGGGGAACTGGCTATACTACGCCAGTTCCCCCATTTCAACCTACCCGACGACGCTAGTCAGCGGCCTGCTGAAGGGTGTCTTCTGCGTACTGAGCGAGAGTGCTCTGAAACGCAGCCTCAAGATCACCGAAGTCGTTGAGTACGGTAGCAGGATTGGCATTCTTCTTACCCTTGGGCTTGCCCTTGCCGTTGGCACTATTTCCATCAACGGCAAGACTCTTCACCGTCTTAACTCCAGTTTTGAAGCGCTTATCGGGCTTCTTTTCCTCAACAACGGCCACACCGGCCAAAACGCCAACCGTCTGGCCGTGAGCAAACTCAACCTCCTCAAGCGCCGATTCGGCAAGCCGCAGGGCATACCGAACATCATGCAAGCGCGTTCCGATTCGGTCCTGACTTTCGATCAGACCAAGACGAAGAGCGGCGGCATTCGGAGCATGCCCATTGAGCTTCTCAACCTTGCCGAGAGTCTCAGTGAGCTTGGCCAAGAGAGCCTCATAAGTCGCCTTCAGAACAAGTTTTGTCGCGTAATAAACACGCGGTGCGACTCGCTGATCCTTCGCGATCACAATACTATCGCGCGCTTCTTTCGGAAGGTTGCGGTACGCGATACCCGCTTCCTTCGCCTCATCCACTGCCTTCTGCCATTTCGCCATGGCATCA
>Ga0100379_10004704_pt1 | contig 11935 bp, 18 predicted proteins | sample CryGeymeta201503_FD_80418 | JGI IMG/M metagenome (GOLD analysis project Ga0100379, IMG submission 80418) | Groundwater microbial communities from Crystal Geyser aquifers in Utah, USA - Crystal Geyser metaG 2015-03 | ecosystem: Environmental > Aquatic > Deep subsurface > Groundwater | place...
AGGCTAAATTGAGTAAACAATACATCTCGCTAGTTGGCAATGGCGCCACAGAGGGCAATCGTTCCATGATTCCCAATAGTATCAAGCACAAGATCAAGCATCTTCTACCCAACGTTATCAAAGTATTACTGGTATTGTAGCTCCTTAAGAGCGTTTTTCGTTCCATTCCAATCACGATAATTGATCACTTTTTCACTAAACGCTTCCACATATTGTTCCTTCCCTGCTGAACACAAGGCTACCACTTTAGCGCCTTTTTTCTTGATTAAGTGACACAGAAGCAGGCCAGTTGCTCCTGAAGCTGTCGATATCAAAATATTTTAATCAGGTTGTACTGAGAGAATCTCAAAGCCTTGATAAGCTGCTAGGCCGTTGTTGATGAGATAAATGAAGTTAAAGGGGCCATACATGGCGACCAGTTCAGCTGGAACGGGAAAGCATTATTTCTGTTTCTCATGGGTCAGCTCGAAAAAGTTCACTGTACCCGTGTTACCAAATAAGTAGGTCCCCTCAGGATAGGTCTCATCGCCTTTGCTGATAACAACTCCCACGCCAAAGCAATTGAACACGTCGTCTTCTTTGACTACTCTAAAGTTGGTTTTGGCACCTGAGAGCCAGACTCTCATCACTGGGTCAAGCGAGAACGCCAGAACTTTAACAATGATTGCCCCCGGCTAGAATTTATGACTTGTGGTAGCGAGTAGGAAGCTAGAAGGCTTGCGGGATTGGAGGATGAGTGCTTTGAGGTTTGTCGTCATAAGAAAAGATATAAGAACCAATCAATAAATTAGACGAATATGTTACTTCTCAATCTATTGATATTAAATCATCTTTTGGTCAAATCAACCGAATTTGCCATTTTACCTTCATTGAGAATGATAAAGTCGAGTACATAAACATTATTTAATAACCATGCGACTAGCAACCCGACTCTCTTCGCTTCTTCGTCCTACAATATCTGGTCCTGCACTCAGAGCTGGTGTTCCTCCCACCTGGGATCGTCCTGATCCTCCCGCCACCAAAAGAACTAGCCTTAACCGCAGAGTATCTCAGCTATAACACAGTACACCATGGAGTAGAAACATTTCTACCTCAACGATGGCTCTTCACCTACCTACATGGTGGTCAATCCTGAAGTGGCGATTGGTGATCTGGGTGAAGCTTTTCCCTTTTTCATTAAGAACGTAGCAGCCCTGCTTTTGGCCGGAGTTCTTTTCGGCTACGTCGGATATCTGTACAGCAGCAACTAGGTACAAAGTAGACTAAAGATAGCAATATCAAGTGTTGCACAATTTTGATGAGCAAGTTCAGCAATTAGAAAGACAAAAAAAACATGCCGATTAGAAATACGGACTGAAGGATCTTATCAACAACCCCTGGAAACTTAGTATTAACTGCAACTATTTTAGACGCCTGGCCTGAGGTCTATCCTAAAACTATCAGCGTTATCGAAGCCGGAAACATCCTCACAAACGAGTACTACCACAAATCTGAAGCTCTCGAAAAGGTCCGAAAGGTCAACAAGGAAGCCTTGGCATACTGGAACACTCTCTACAGCGAGTGCTAGGCTGACTTAAAGAGTCAGAAGGAGAAAGGCGGAGCTCACGGACACCACTGATGTATGATTTGGATGATAAGCATCGCTATCAACTTATTATTGATTGATAATATAGCAAGCATGGCGAATATACCCGAGAAAGCCAAGCCCCTTATGGACGAGCTCAGATACTGGAACTATGGAGATAACCCCGCCTTTAAGAAATTCATGAAGATCGGTATGGAAAACACCAGAGGAAAACAGTGGCACGACCATCGAACACACGTGCTCGACAGAGGTGTCAGGTACTCGCCTTTCTATTGAGACTCACTATGTCCAGAAACTTCGACGACTTCCTCCAAAGAGATCTCAAGGCTTTCACCTTCCCCCGCGCACTTGGAGTCTGGTTCATTAGCTCAGCTTTCTTCTTCATCGCCGCAAGAGTCAGCCAAAGACTCATCCCAATCGGTCGTTATGGCATTCGCAAGATCAATGAAACTCAATTCTACCAAAACTTCGGCTGGCTGGGAGTAGCAGGCGTTGGCGCTTGGGTCGGTGGTACAGGTTACGCCTGGTGGAAAACCACCCTCTTCACAGCAAACAAATTTTACCGCCACATCATCCAACAAAACAGGAACTGGATCCACTAGAACCTCGAAGTTTCAAAATACGGCAATTACATTTATCCTGAAAGTTTATTGGATTGGGAAGATAAATTCCAGGACTCTTAGGACAGAAAGATCATGATGAACGCTTTGCCTCTGGAGGAATTCACCTACTATGGTCCTTACCATGCTACTCCCAATGCGTCCAAAAAGGAGTGATCCATACAAAGCTAATCATTAACAGATATATTGAAATCTATCATTTTACTTCTTTCCTTGCCTTTCATGCAATCGCTGTTAAATTATATTCCTGCGATAATATCCATGAAGTCGATCGACAAGAAACAACTGCTTGAGGAAGAGAAGAAAAAAATATTCAGCAAACCACTCGTCACTGAAAATCCCACCTTCGATGTCAAGCAAATTGATGATTTCTGGACATTGTTTAATCTCTACGCTGATAATCGTCGGCAAGCTGACGTCAGGGAGATCGTCGTTACTGCCAAAACTTTAGGTTATGACCAAAGCCATGAGTATATCTATCAATCTTTGTGTGATATTGCAGACCAACTTGATGGGGAATGGGTCTAGTTCGAAACCTTCCTCCAAATGCTCACACACGCCATCGTACATCTACATATATCCAGGGTCACGGACATACCGAAGAAGGAAGAAAGGAGGCATTTGCTATGCTCGATAGACAGAACGAGGGAAGGGTCACCTTTGGCACATTTAAAAAGATTTCGCAAATGCTTCGATTAAATCTCACTGACGATCAGGTTCAGGAGGCAATTCAGTCAATTGCCGGCAAAGGAAAGCAAGCTCTCACATGGGATCAGTTCAACAGTCATCTGGCTAAGAAGCTTGAGAAAAAGAAATGATTCGCTGCATTCCTCATCAATTCAATTTATCAGAGTTACAGACAATTTATAGAGTATGCTCTTAGTCATTGCTTGTGAAGAAAGTCTGTCAATTAATTTGTTTTGGGAGGGAGTTGTCGCGAATAATGGGAGTGGGATAGCAAAATGTATAAGCCAGCTTAAAGGCATAATTTGCTAGCAACTTTATACTTTATCACAAATGAAGGCACAAACCCGCCTTAGCCATAAAAACACTTCAGAATGTTCCCATTCTTCCACTAAAGGCTAAACTTATGTCCTTTAGCTCAGCTAGGCTCAAGTGAATAGCCTTAGAGCTTTGCTTCCTCAGGGATACTCTTTTGCCTTGGTGGAGACCAAGAGAAAGATGAAAGAGAGAAGCAAACGGAAAGGACATGCAGGTTCTTAGGTTGAGGTAGTGACACCTCCTAAACTAAAAGGCAAGCCTAAGCAAGTCAAAAGACTATCCACTGCCAACTCGATCGATCCACCTTCCACTAATGAATACCCGGAACCCTTTCACTTGGAACCCGTTCCCCCAATTCCCATCTCTTAAACAGAAAACCATAAGAGACTTTTCTAAGTTTTCATTGATAATGGTAAGCAATGCCTTGGCGGATATCCTGACTTAATTGCTCTCTTTCTCCACGATCTCCACCTCATTTCTGATCATTATAACTAGCACAGCTATCCAAGCTTCGATTCATTCAAAAAAACTGTCGAGATAGTGGTTAGCAAGATCAAGCAAAAGGCGGGTAATAAATAACTAGGGAATAAAATATAAGATGATATATGTGAGGAATTATAATTGTTGAGGCCTTTGTATTAGAAGGAAGTTAAATCAGAAGAAAAGAGTGCATCAACTAGCGAGAATAGCCGCAGTGAAGAGGGCTAGGGAGGGATGGACAAAAACAACAAAAAAGAGGTGATTCAGGCCAAAAAAATGAACAAAAATTGCAAGTCTAAAGCTTAACAAACAAAGGTTGATAAAATAGATCCAAAGAAACCTACGCCACCTCTCAAGATGTTTGAACCTCCTAAGACCTCATCAAAAGAACTTCAAGTGTCTGTTGAATAGGCCAATCGAATTTCAAAACTATTCAAAAGGCTGCTTCGAGCAGATCAATCCGAGCTCCTCAAAAAATTTCGCTAGACCCACAGATGCACTCTAATTTAGAAAATGACCTAAAAATAAGCAAGCTGGTTTATGGCTGAGGTCCAAAAAGCATTTAAGAGAAGCGGACAAGTCCTACCAAAATGGGATAGCGATGAAGAGCAACCAGAATCTTCATTTGAGGTGGGGTCTGATGATTGATGTTTTGATTTATGGCACCTTTCTCCTTCACATTATTGAAATGAATCAAATTTTCCTTTATAGGGAGAACTTTATAGACCATACTTAATTGTGTTTGGGGAGGTATAGTTTTTTTTACACCAGGCTAAGGTCCACTTAATCTAAGGATTTTTTTTTCCAATGATTTAGGGAATTTTGTCTGTCATTGTTACTAATAATAAAATTCGCAGCTAAATACTACTTGACCTATTTAAACAACGAGGAAGAGCTTACCGTTGAGAATGAAAAATATTAAAAAATACTCCTTCTGTACGCAAAATTGAAAACATTTTCGACAAACATCTTTTGATCACCAAAAGACCTCTTTTAAATGCCAATAGTTTGATTATAAATATTAAACTGGCATTATGATATTATCGCGTCTAGTGCGAAATTTCTGCTCCTACCAATCGGCCTTCCCTCGCTCTATTACCGACCCTATAGGTTACTGGCAATAGCAGGCCCGCTATATTGACTGGCATACCTTCCCCAAAACTACTTTGACAGTTCATGACCTCCACTTCCATCGCTGGTTCTCAGACGGTCAAATCAACATCTCCTAGCAATGTATCGACCGACATCTTGCTTAAAGAGCTGATCAGGTGGCCTTCTACTATGAAAGCCCCATCACTCAGCAGGTACCATGTATGAAACTCAGAGAGGCTAGATCAGCTGGAAGGACTTCCATACAAGAGTGGAAAACTTAGCTGGGGCAATGAAACATCAATTTAATATCAAGGCTGGAGACAGGGTTATAATTTACATGCCCATGACGATCGAAAGCTTGGTGGCCATTCATGCCTGTGCCAGAATAGGAGCCACACATGTTGTGGTCTTCGGTGGATTTTCCGCCCATGAGTTGGCAAACAGAATCCAAGATTGCGAGCCCAAGCTACTTATTTGCGCAAACGCAGGAAAGGAACCTTCTAGGGTGATCAACTACCTGAAAATTGTAAATGAAGCACTAACTATTTCGACTCACAACAAAATTCCTAAAGTCATATACCAACGCTAGAACATTCTCAAGGCCGAGCCTCTCAAAGCTGACGAATACGATTTCCTTCAAGTTTAAAATGCAAGCTACAAATCAACACCGGTCATTGTGCCATCTACTCATCCGCTGTACATTTTATATACTAGTGGAACTACGGGCAAGCCTAAGGGGATTGTTAGGGACCATGGAGGTACAGCTGTTCTTTTGCATCATGCTATGAGGAGAATTTTCGATGGAAAAGCTGGTGATAGCATGTTTTGCTCAAGCGATATCGGATGGGTCCTAGGGCATTCTTTCATTGTGTATGCTCCTATGTTGGTTGGAATGAAATCTGTTATTTTCGAAGGTAAACCAGTGGGCACTCCCGATCCCGATGTTTTCTGGTAACTTATCGATCGCCTCAAAAGTACCTTATTCGATATTGTTAGTTGATCATCTCTATACTTCACCCACTGCCATTCGGACAATCAGAAAGGAGGACTCTGAGGGTAAATTTATTAGTCAACATGACATTTCCCATTTAAGGTCTGTCTCTTTGGTCGGAGAGAGATGTGATGTTCCTACTTTCTAGTGGGTCTAGGAACATTTCAAGGGTAAATTGGTGAACGATAACTACTGGCAGACCTAAACGGGTGGCCCTATTTTATCCAATTACCTAGGATTCTAAACTTTCCCATAAAAGCCAGGATCAGCTTGCAGACCTCTCCCTGGATACAACGTCAAAGTGATCAACTCATCAACAGGACATCTATGCAAACCCAACTAAGTTGGTACTGTCTACATCCAATAACCTTTGCCTCCCTCTTTCATGACGACTCTTCTCAATGCCGATGACAAATATGTCTAAAAATATTTTAGTACAATCAATGGTCATTACAACACTGGAGATTCTGGCTACTGGGATGAGGACGGCTATTTTTACGTTATGTCAAGAGAAGACGATGTCATCAATACAGCAGGCCATAGACTATCGACTGGATAGATGGAGTAAATACTAATGAAACATCATCAAATTGCTGAGGCAATTGTTATTGGAGCTGTGGATGAGATCAAAGGTGAGGTGCCTACTGCTTTTGTGACCATCAAGAGCGAGCATCTGGGCAGCTATTGTCCTGACACCATCGGCCGATAAACTGTGGAACTCATCAGGCAACATATTGGCCCTGTTGCTGGTTTCAAAAACACGCACATTGTTGCTAGATTACCTAAGACTCGTTCTGGAAAGTATTTGAGGCACATTGTTCGCAAGATGTTCAATAAGGAGAAATATGACGTTCCTTCTACAATTGAGGACGAGGACGTGGTGCATGAATTGCATGAGCATGTGAGAAAAATCCACAATCGACATCATGCAAAGTGACTCAATGATGTATAAGATAATATTTACTATTGATAGTGTTGGTAATTGCTGGAGCTCTACCTCAAAAAGTTTGGGGTAGTTTTGAGCTGTTTTCCTCAGATTTTTATGAATACAGCATCATAAAGTATACTCTGAAAAAAGTGAGGTATTGGAATGTTTAAATAGGTCTATCATCATGCGGACACCTTGGCCTTTTCGGTAAGTCTGCCACTGAACTCCTCGACATTGACGTGCTGGACGAGGGAGTAGAATTCGCCACTGTTGTTTCCTTCTTCTTCGTTTCTCTTCCTACTGATTCTAACTCTGACCTTTTTGGGAAGGTTTCTGATACCTCTTCCCCAGACGAACTGATTGAGCTTAGGGTCGATTCTGACATCTTCGGTTCTCATCATCTTGGCGACGAGGGTCTTGATAGCTCTGACAGCGCGGGGAGCTTTGTTCTTGAAGGATTCACGGTGAGCCAATTTGTGAATATTGAGGGTGGTGTCGATGGCAGTTTCGGTAAGGCCGGTTCTTTGCTCTTTCTTGACCATATTTAATTAATTTATGATTATAGATTAAAATATTAAATATTCATTTTATACAAAGACCTCCCGAACACCCATTTATCAATCGTACACATCATTCACTACCCTCCTTCTCATCCCTTTCTGCCAGTTCCTTCTCGTAATCCTCGTATTTCTTCTCACTGCCTCTGATGGTTGGCACAGTTCGCTTGCACTTGCAATCCCGGCACTGCAAGGTCCACAATCTCATCTTTTCATCCTTGACCAGCTCAGTATTTTGTCTCTTGCAAATCTGGCACTGGACGTATTCTGTGATGTATTTTCTAAAGAGGTTCTCGATTTGTTTGGGTTGAATGACAATCTTGATTGCTGGATAGTTAAACATGTACTGAAACCTTGGTTACCCATAGAACCTTCTCGACCAAGTTCGTTGATAAAAAAATTCATGACGTGCTCAGGATGACGGTCGAGTTGTTTACAGAGCTCGGCAAAGTTGAGAATAGCTGTCTTTTTGGAACCTACTCTTGTAGATTGTGGTGGCTTCAGAACAATTTTTGATTTTTCGGCTGACAGATAAGAAAGGACGTACCTAACTCAGGGTTATTTTTGTTGAGCAGTTCAACTGCTCTTCTCAACAACACTGCGTATCGTTTTTAATTATCCATGGTTTTGGCTTTAGGTGCTTCTTCCACCTTTGCCGCCGGTTATTCTGTTATAGAGCAACACCTACTTGCTTATACTTTTTTTGTTTTTTTGGGCTTCTTGAAATCGACGACCTCAATTTGTTCAAATTCCTCCTTCATCTGTGGCTACGGCAATTAATTAATATAAAAGAAATCATCCAATTGAACGACATGGGATCTTATTATAAGGAGAGGCCATAAATAAAATCATATCATAGTATTGAGAGGGAGATTGATGACGATCAATTGGTGACTAGACCTTTTGAACTGTTTGAGCTGATTACTAGCATGTGGGAGTTGAGAGCTGGCAGCTGAGTTTTTCCTATTGATGATTTACTTGGAGAAATGCTAATGAACTAGGATTTCGGTTTCGGGGCCTGGACGCTGCTGTTGGAGCAGAAATTAATGTTGGTGGATTTTATTCTACCTCTTTCTTTGGAATCAGCCATCAATCGTAGCTTGCCCTGACCTTTGATTCCAGATTGACCCCTACCGCTTTTATGCTTCTTCAGCTCCTATCTGATCTCTAGCTTGATCTACTAGAAGAGGCGTAATTGTCGATCGTGATAGGTATTGTCCGGATTCTTATATTTTTCCTCCTTTTCTTTCTCTTTCTCCCCCTTGCTCAAACCATTGTAGGAGTTGAGAGTGTTGCTGGCAACGAAGCAGTTATTGATGATTTGAGGACTATTGGCAATCATCTCATTTAGCTTAACCCTTACATCTGGATTAGCCTTTGATGTCTTTTTTGGTGACTCATTTTTTATCAACCTGCGAACCCTCATCGATGGTGAATCATTGTTGCTGACTTTTAGGTCGACGTATTCTGACTATCTGCCATAAAGGTTCAGATTGGGCACGTGGTTCATATTTTAAAGATTGGACAGGTTGGAAATGGTTGGACTGTCTATTTGGCTATGCAAATCTACTGATAACCCCATCTAATACTGAGGGTCTTCATCTCCTTCGAGTTTATTTTTCCCCTCGATGGACAATTATTTGGAGGTGAACCACGGCTCCCTCAACATATCGTTAGTGTTCCATCTAGATATTTCATCATCTTGCTCGGGAAGAGTTTGCTTTTCATGAGGAATGAACACCTAGGAATGCATTTCCATACTACTTTCAAGCATTTCTTTGTAATAGACTGACTAATTAATCTGTTTAATTTAATTTTACCTGTCTTAGTTATCGGTCTAACTAGACTTACTACCAACTTATAGCTCTTCGATTCCTTTGCTCTCCATCCTTTCCACAGTTCCGTTCAATACAATACTTTGCTATAGTTCCTCCCTGTTGGTCTTGAGATCTTTGATGAAAGAAAGTGAATATTCCAATTTGGGCTCCTGCATCGATTTGAACCTTCTCAACCTTTTGGTGAACTTCGGCTTGACCAAACCTGGAATATTCTCTGGCCATTTGGTGTTTCTCAGCTCATCATCGTTGTAAAAGTAAAAATTGTAGAGCTCTCGGTAGTGCAGTTTAGAGTTAAGGACCTAACGGATAAGTTCGTTGATGTTTTTAACTTTTCCGTAGACATATTTCTCAAACATACGGAAGCGTTAGGCATGGTGAAAAACTTAGAAAGCTGTTACTCGACGCAAGAACTCCATCGACTTGTGTGTAGAACTGTAGACACGGTTGTAAGGATTTTTATCAAAAACATCAAGAACCGATACAAGCATCGCTTTTCCCAGATCTCGATATGATTGCTGGGTAAAGAAGGCTCCTTCTTCAGCTTTTCTCTCATCCAATCCTCTTTAGCCCAGCTAAAATTATTCGTTCATGGGTCTGGGTACGATATTTTGCTTGGTAGGGCTGATAATTCCACACTCCAAGCTATAGCTGTGAATGATGTTCGCCAGGCGATGCATGACCACTCTACCACATCCTTCCTTGGTCCTCTCTTCGTTTCTGTCCTTGCTGTTCATTTGTTTCTGTGAAAAGTTGCAAAATTCATACTCAAATCCTTTGTCATTGAGAGAAAACAGTTTACAGAATACTTGTGACTCGACCTGCTCGACAAAATCATTGATGGCATTTCCATAAATGAAGTGACCTTTTTTGGCGTTATGAGCGTGCAGGTCGAAATAGAAAGATAGGCGATTTTGTTTGATGAGGTGATCTGCCAATTTGCGAATGCCATAGACTGCAGGTTGTTTCTCGGGAGAAGGGTCAATGTAGTATCTATTAAGATTTTTGCCAAAGCTGTCCATTCTGAAGTGCCCGTTGTAGACACCATCAACGTTTATCATGGGAACCACCATAAACACAAACATTTTTTTAAGCAAATAACTACGGGCATCTTTGCTGTTGACCAAAAAATCAATAACTCCTTCCATGGCATAAGAAGCTGCAGTTTATCCAGGATGCACTCTTGCACTGATGAGAATCACTGGCTTTTTGAATTTGAGAGGACGACATTTTTAGGGAAACAGCTGCTGATCGAATAACTCTTAGTGCTATTCTTTGATGGCGTGATCATGGGAAGTGATGGTCAGTAAGTGCAGCAGTCTGCTCTAAGGTGAATAGGTGAGAATTTATTTGTGAAAGTAGAATTAGTCGTTGGAGTAGTGCTCATTGAGAGTGTTCAAATATGCGATATTCTAGCTGTAAGTGTAGGGATATGTAAAAGCAAATTAGGACTACTGTTCTTCGTTCCGAAAAAGATGCTAAAAGATAACCTCGAGCTAGCCAGTTTATCGCATGACTAGAGGCGATTCTGTGGCTATTCTCTTCCAGGGCCCCCATTCGGCATTGCTCGATGTTTTATCACGACAGACTGGTCGATAGCTCTTAGCAGCATTATTCTATTTTACAGGTGAAATACATATACTGCCATTAATGTTTGGACCCTGCTGACCGTAAATTTCACTCTTGTATTCTTGGTGACTCCTTTGACTGCAAAATAAAACCAGCTTTTGGAATTGACCCGGTGCTTGCTCTTGACGCCATCATCGACGCAGTTCAGCCGGTACTGTCTGTTTATGCTTATTGTACGTTGAACTAGGAGAGCTGACGAACTAACTGGATGTTTCCAGACTCAAAATTAGAACTTATGATGAGGTAGCGCTCTCGCGAACCCAGATAGAATTTGTAGGTGTTGGTGGGACTGTCTTCAGGAGCATTTTTTGACTTGGATTTTGATTGGTGCATGCGGTTATTTATATTTATTAGAGCATATTCAGGGAGCGAAGGACATTAAAAGAAGTAGAATTACAATAGTGGAAAGATTCACAAATCACGGAAGACAAATTCAATAGTGTGTTGTGCCTCGAAGTTTGTATAATTTACGATTTAGTTCATGCCGCATCGAGGTTAAAAATTTGGAATGTTATCTTAAAGCACTTTCGATCTCCCGACTGCCACTCGGCACTTCCTTCCTCTAGCCTAGACTACCTTCGGATAGCTCATACAAGTTAGCTGCCTTGATATTGATTCCAGCTGCTTTCCTCATCTATATTTCCTTATACTCAAACTCTCCCCTCGCCAATTCCTCCATCGCGAACCTGTCATTGACCTCTGCTTTCCTGAGTAGACCTTCATATTTTCTGAGCATCTCCTAGTTTTATCTGATTATTCTGACATCCTGGTTGTATTGTTTCAAAAGAGAAGCTTGGCCACCAGTACCTCTGTGGTAATCTTGGAGGGAACGCATGACCTAGTTGAGATATTACTTATCCCTTCTACATTTCTACTTCATCTGATGGTACTGTTTCTCATGTCTTAGATACTCATCCGAGCGATACTACAATTCATATTTTTTGGCCATGGCTGTTAATTTGGTGTCCAATTCATGGCCATCTGAACATTTCGAAAGCTAGTTTTGCAATTTGAGCAAATTGAAGCTGATCCTTTCCAGTTCAGCTTGTCTCTTCAGTGAGGCTACCATTTATTTTCGATTCTCAACCAACATTTCCTTCTCCTTCAGTTATAGTCTCACAGCAATATCTTTATTTTCGCCTTGCGATTTGTTATAAATACTGCTGATGAATTTTTATGATAAGTTGGATATCTTCCTGTTCATGTCGGTCTCATA
>Ga0100379_10004708_pt1 | contig 11930 bp, 17 predicted proteins | sample CryGeymeta201503_FD_80418 | JGI IMG/M metagenome (GOLD analysis project Ga0100379, IMG submission 80418) | Groundwater microbial communities from Crystal Geyser aquifers in Utah, USA - Crystal Geyser metaG 2015-03 | ecosystem: Environmental > Aquatic > Deep subsurface > Groundwater | place...
AGGGCACAGAGCACAGAGCAAAGGGCGCAGGGCAGAAGGCTTGGCTTTTTTTGCTATGGTCTATGGTCTATGGACCATGGTCTCTTTGTCGACTGTGGACCTTTATTTGAAAACCAAGACTACCCTTAGTCACTAAAAACTACAATTATGAAAAAAGTACTGCTTATACTATTAATGCTTTCCACACAGGTCGGCTTTGCGCAGTGGAAACTGTCAACCTTCGAGTCTACTAGCTATATAAACACTGTTGCTTTTCCGAGTGAAAATGCTGCGTATATCGCCGGCGCTGTTGGAAAGCTCTATAAAAGCACAGACCAAGGAGCGACTTGGACTGATATATACGATTTTGGGGTGTTTACCCAACCAGAGGATATGTTTTTTATCAACGCCGATACCGGGTTTGTCAATATTTATGGCACGCAATACCGGACTATAGATGGTGGAGTGAACTGGGATTATTATGGGTCATTCTATCGCGTTAAAGCGGTTCAGGATACGTTGTATGCGTCCAAACTAAGTAATGATACCGTTACAATCCAAAAATCGGTTGACTTGGGGGATACCTGGACGACGCTATTTGAAAAATATGAAACGAAGAGCCAGCCCTATCTCTTTTCCGTGGTAGATGGAATGAATGCTTTCTTCATCAATCCCAAAGAAGTGGACCGGGTGTACAAGACCACCAATGGGTTTTCATCTATCGACACCCTTTTTATTCGCAATGGAGATATGGTGCTACAGAAAGAATTTGACTACAAAGACCTTGAATTTGGCTACCATTATGGGAGCAGGAGAAGTGAGTCGCATCCTACGCGAACTTGGAGTAAAGGTGATTTCTATTATCCGATTGACCTAGATGGTTTTGGCGTTTTACCGGTATTTGACCTGGACTTCAAAAAGGGTATCATGTATGCCAGTAGTCTCTATGGGAAAATCTACTCATCAACAAATAACGGACTAACCTGGACTGAACATCGCACACCTACTGAGGATCCAATTTACTCCATCTCTTTTTATGACAAGGAGAATGGAATTGCCATCAGCGAGAATCGGATTTTTTATACCAATACTGGAGGGGAGCCGCTGGGTTTCGGCAAACAGTCCAATTGGAATTCAGAAATTAGCATCTATCCAAACCCAACGCAAAACATGCTTTCGATTGAGTATTCTGGTGGCGCTGATATGCTTATAGAAGTATATTCTGCAAGTGGTGTCAAGGTGAAAACAATCATCTCCAATACTGAGCTGACCAAAATCGACCTTTCAAATTTCGCAAATGGTGTATATTTTATCTCCTTTACATCTGAAGGTCAGAAGCAAACAAAGAAAGTGGTTAAACGCTAATGCGAATGGGCTACCTCTAAACAGTATGATAAGGCCGGCTTTATTGAAGCTTTAAATTCTCTGTATAATTTTGTTCCATATTATAGGAATTCAGTCGTCTTAATAAAATCATTACCTTGATCGCTCATCCAACATAGCACAAAACCTACAGCTTTTAACGCTCAATGAAAAACAGCCATCCAGCGCACAGTAGAATTGAAGAAATGGATGCATTAAGAGGAATCGCCTTATTGGGTATTCTGTTGGTGAACCTTTTTGTATTTCATGCCCCACTCGCTTATTTCAGTGAGTTTTATGGTGAATTCGAAGGAGTACAAGAGATGGTAGTTGCGCTAGTGGCAAACTTTGCTGGGGGTAAATTTCTGTTCATTTTCGCTTTTTTATTTGGCTATGGCATCGTTTTACAGGAACATGCTCATCCAAATTCTTTCGCTCCATTTTTTACTAAAAGGATGCTTATGCTCCTTGTTTTTGGTGTTCTTCATATTCTGTTATTCTGGTTTGGAGATATCCTAACTTCGTATGCATTCTTAGGTTTATTGCTCATCCCTTTCCGTAAATTATCAAATAGAAATATCCTTATCCTGGGAAGTGGCTTCCTTCTATTTCGTCCGCTTTATTATAGTGGGGTTGAGGTTTTCAACTGGCCAATGGTAAATATGGAGAGGCCTTTTGAGTTGAATGATTTTATTGGCATTTACCAAGATGGAAACTATGTCGAAATTTTTAAGGTGAGAATGAGTGAGTTTTTATCTTTTATGCCTGAAAATTTAGTCTGGTATCTGCCAAAGACATTCGGTTTGTTTTTCATTGGCATGTATGCTGCTCGGAAATCGTTTTTTGCGTTGCTTCGAAAGAATAGTCCTGCTTACCTTACTATTTCCATTGGGTTAATTTTTGGTAGTATAGCATGGAATCTTTATAAAGCAGATTTTTTTAGCAGGTTCGATTTAGAGGCCGCACCACATTGGAGACCTGTATTAATTGGTATCAACGTATTTTTTGAAACATGCTTGGGCATTGGCTATATCATTGCTTTTAGTCTGGCTTTTCAAAAGAGCAAGCTTTTATGTAAGATATTAGCTCGAACAGGACGTCTTGCTTTAACCAATTATTTCATTCAATCTTTCGTCTGTGTCATTTTGTTTTATGGTTATGGCTTGGGCTATTACGCTAAATTAGTGCCAAGTGACTTAGTACTTATCGCGGTCCTACTTTTTAGTTTTAATGTAATTTTCAGCTATTTCTATTTAGCGTACAAGCAAATTGGTCCGCTGGAGTATGTATGGAGAAAGGGAATGAGCAGTAAGGAGAGATCGACTAATAAGGGTTTTACAAGAGAATCATGATTTGCGCTCAGAACATTTGATATGGATAAAGAAACCTGGATAAACACGCTTAATCGGAGTTATTCGCCTTTGTCGATAGAATGCCAGAAGGAGTTGGAGGAAGCCGTAATTATTCGCGTTCTTAAAAAAGGGTCCATCTTGGTGCATGAAGGACAGTATTCCGATAAATCCTTTTTTATCGTAGAAGGGTGTGCCAGAGCGTATTACTTGAAGGATGGAAAGGATATATCCGATTGGTTTGCATTTGAAAATGAATTTATCAGTTCCATTATTAGCTTTTTCACCAAGGAGGCTAGTCCGCATTATATCGAACTCCTAGAAGACTGTATATTGTTAGAATTATCCAGGGAGTCCATTGATTATTTAGCGGATAAATACCATGACTTTGAACGTTTGATCCGAATGGTCATTACCAAAACGATGCTGAGTCAGCAACAGCGTATTGTATCCATACAATTTCAAAAAGCAGAAGAGAGGTATGCGAATATTTTGGCCACTTTTCCGGCGATCACCCAGCGCATTCCACTCACGCATATCGCCTCGTATTTGGGAGTGACCTTAGAGACGTTGAGCCGAATTCGAAATCCCCGAAAACGAATTTGACATAAATCAAATGAAGCCTGAATCCTAAGCTTGACTTTTGTATAGAATATGAAACGGATACATGGCATTTCAGGATTGATTTTGAGTCTTTTTATTGGCTTACATCTTTTCAATCATTTATTGAGTTTGTATGGAGCGGAAAGGCATATCGCATGTATGGATCAACTGCGCGTGCTATATCGAAACCCAATTGGTGAAACGGTCTTGCTTCTCGCGGTACTCATTCAAGTATTCTCGGGATTAAATATTTTCTTTAGGCAGCGAAAACAGCAGCGCAAAGGTTTTGAGAAACTGCAGGTGGCCACGGGACTGTATATGGCTTTTTTCTTATTCATACATGTAGCTGCGATTTTAGCAGGGAGGGTCTATTTTCAGTTAGACACCAACTTTTATTTCGGAGCAGCAGGATTGAACACTTTTCCAGTAAACCTGTTTTTTATTCCTTATTATGTCTTGGCAATAATGGCTTTTTTTGGACATCTAGCTGCCATTCATTTTCGGAAAATGAAATCTACATTGTTCGGTATCCAAGTAAAGCAGCAATCTCAAATTATAGTGGTTTTAGGCCTGCTCGTGTCGCTATGTATTGTCTATGGATTCACGAATGGTTTTCAAGGAGTTCACATCCCAGCAGAATACAATCCGATTATCGGAAAATAGAACTTTTCAAAGAGCAATTGACAAGATCAACGCGCAAGAGAAAATCTGGAATATGAATGAAGGGAACTAGAATATGAAGTATCGGGTGTGGGTTTTAGAATAAAATTATTTAGTTTGGATTTGAATTGAACAAATCAGCATACATGTCTGAAGAAGAACGACCCGAATTAACTCAAGAAGCTCAACTAGCTGAAGTCAAAAAGAAGAAAGCGAATACTGTACTAAATGCCCTTTTAATTGGAATTGTATTTGGCGTAATCATTTATGGAGTGGCGAAAAACAATATTGGGTTTTTTGCTTTGATTCCTTTGTTTTTACTATTTCGGTGGATCAATAGGTCGAAAAAGGCCTAGCCAAAGAAAAGCGACCAAATGAGTTTTAATTCTGGCTTGGCTTAACCAGAAAAAAAATGATGAATGGCACCTTGTATGCGATTCGGTCTATTTATTATTTGATGTTCAGGCCGTGCAATTAGAAAACTTCAGATTAATCCTGCAACAGAAAAGAATAATTTTATTCCTCACACATCACTTTCCACATTCTTCCAAAGAATGATAACTTAGCCCGTCATAGTTGAATATTTCTATCCATGAACAAACTGATCATCCTCATTGTGGTATCCGTTGTATTTTCCTGTGGTGTTCCAAAAGAGGAATCGACCGAGGGAGTCGTCCCATCTCAAGAAGATAGCGTGATGCACGTGGATACATCGGGTATCATAACGGATACCTTTAATAGTGTTCAGGTGGAGGATGAGTTGCCAATCGAACAGGATACCCTTGGCGGGAAACTTCCAGGTTGGGTGGTGAAGTCTCCGTTTTATGAGGAACTAGAAAACGAGAAGAACTATCGCCTCGACGATCGAATGAAGTCGCGTTACCTGATTGCAGATTTTAATGGCGATGGCCACCAGGATATTGTATTCGCCATTCAGCAGCTTGGCACTGATAAGCAGGGTTTTGCTGTTTTGCATGGAAAAAGCAATGAAGCATTTATCATCGGCGCTGGTACTCAGGTGAAGAACGGACTATCCGATGCGATGGATTATTACGATCTCTGGCAGGTGAATACGGAAAAGGTAAATTCTCCGGGACTTGAAGAAAATACAGGAACCGGCAAAAAGGGCGAACTCCTTCTCAAATTACCTTCCATACGCTTAGAAAAATCGGATGTTGGCGGCGGATTGTTTTATTGGAATGGAAAAGAATACGCATATTTTCATCAAACGTGTTGAGGTAAAGGCTGAGGTTGAGGTTGAGGCTGAGGTTGAGGCTGAGATTGAGGCTGAGATTGAGGCTGAGATTGAGGCTGAGGCTGAGGCTGAGATTAAGGCTGAGGTAAAGGCTGAGATTGAGGTAAAATAAGACGAGTTCTCACGAATATTCATTAATTATAAATTGATAAATTGCATATGGATATCCTGTCGGTTTTAGTGGTATGCCCTTAAAGTAACTAAGAATTATAGACCAATGTATAGAGACGCAAGAAATGCAGAAGATGAATTAAGAGGACATCTTGATTCGAATGAAAAATTAATATGGGTAGGGGTACCAAAGCAAGGCCTAACCTTAAGAGGTAGTGATGCACTTTTAATTCCCTTTAGTCTATTGTGGGGAGGTTTCGCCGTTTTTTGGGAGTTGAGTGTTGTCAATATGAACGCTCCTTTCTTTTTCAAATTATTCGGGGTCCCTTTTGTATTTATTGGGTTGTATTTTATTGTAGGACGATTCTTCTTTGACGCGCATAGAAGAAAGAAAACAAACTATGGTATGACGGAAAACAGAATATTAATTAAGTCTGGCATTTTTTCTTCATCCATACAATCACTGAATATTAAGACACTTAGCAATATTACGCTAACCGAAAAAGCTGACGGCAGCGGAACGATAGTTTTAGGTCCAGAAATGGCATTCTCCGGTATTTTTAGAGGAACAGGTTGGCCAGGAGCCGGAAGCAAGATGGCGCCTGCGTTGGAGATGATTCCTGATGTACGGACCGTTTACCGCCAAATTACTGATCTTCAAAAAGCATCCTAACGAAGGCCATACATACTTATGGAACAGAAATATCGGGATTTTGAGAAATCTATAAAGAGAGAACATTCTTTTCGTTTTACCCCTCAATACAAAGAACAGTTTTCGGTACAATTGAAGCCACGCACCTTTGTGGAAATTGGTCTGCATGTATTTGAGAAGCTAAAATGGGAAGTGGTTTATTCTGATGAAAATACGGTGGAGGCTACGTATTTGACAGGCATTGGCGTAAGGGCTTTTAATATTTTAGCAAATATTAATGATAGAGGGTTGGTTGAGGTAAAGAGTGTTTCTATTGGTAATGAGATGTGGGATATTGGAAAAAACTCATTGCGCGTAAAACTGTTCATTTTTGCCTTCAATGAAGAGCTTAAAACCTACGATGCAGAAAGGCTACAAGAGCTTGAAAAGGAAATTGTTAAAAAGGATAATTGGGACGAGTATATTATTCCCGAATCGCTTCCTGCTCCTAGTAAATTTAAGGAACCCCAATTTGCGATTCCAATCATAGGGACCATTTTACTGGCTTTAATTATTGGATATGCCTTCGCATTTTTGAATGTAGAGTTGAAACGGATTATAGTCATATACGAAGTTCTAGCAAGTTTAGCATTTGCCTATGTGCTGGGGTCATTAATACGCTTTAGCAATTTCACCGATTGGACTAAAATTAGATACTGCATAGGACTTGGGGCGGTATTGATTTGTGTTTTTAATGAATTATTTCAATATCAAATGATACTATCGAAAGCAGATATAGAGAATATAGGTTTCATTGACTTTATTGCGATTAAACTTAAACAAGGCTTTAGGCTTAATAGCATGAATCTTGGTGCCTTGGGATATATTGGGGTGTGGATTTTCCAGCTAGTGGCAATTTACTTTATAACTCATGTAAAAGCGTTTGGTTATTTAATTAGCTATAGTCTTGAAAGGGTTCCTTTTGAAGTCACAGAATTTGCATTATATCACTTTATAAAGGGAAAAAATGAAAAGGAAGTGCGCAACGAATTGGCAAAAATGGGATGGAAATCAGAATTTGAACAGAACATGGTTTTTGAAGGGATAGACGCCATGCAAGGTGCTCAGGAGTTGAATCGTGCTTAGCATTGGAAGGGACACGATTCATGGCGTACAATGTGAACCTTACAAATTCTCATTACTCATCATCATTGTTGGCTGGATGCTTCAGCTTCCAAGCAGCGGCATTGTTAGCTTTTAAGTTGATGGTTGATTTCGTTATACTAGCTTATTGATTGACTTGGATAGCCATACCTGAATTTGAAATTATGTTTCGATACAGAATACCAAATTGCTCTATCATCCTATTAGGCATATTTTTATTAGCAGCTTGTTCGAACCATGAGAAGAAAAAGAATGCAGCTGAACTCAATAAAATTTACGGTGAAAAACTTATAGAAGCTGGTTTCTTAAGCCATGCAGACACCTTGCAAATAGATTCCTTAAGCACTGATATTGTGCTGGATTTTAATATCTATAACGAAGGAATTAACAGACTCGTATTTGTCGATGCTGAAGAGTTGGCTGAATTCAATTTTGATTTCTTTTTGCCCGAATTAAATCATGTCTTATCTTCTAGAAATATGGAAGTTCAGGTTACTATGGCTGAGAATTACGATGCCTCACTAGCAATAAGTCTGAATGGACAGGAGGTACAGTTGTATACACATGACGAATTGAAAACCAATAGTTTTTGGGATGCTGCGGCACGAAACTTTTTCACGAAGGTGAATCTTCTACTTAAGTCAAAAGAAACCGAGGAGAGGTTTTATTTACTCTATGGGGGAAATGATTTGCATGTGTTTTTATTGACTGAACAACAATGCCAAATCATTGCAGAACGTTATGAATTTAAACAGGCAGAAATACCTTATCTACCGGAGTAGACCTTATTCCATGAGAAAACCAGACAAACAAGTCACTTGTCAAAGGAGGGGCAAATCAAATGGGTTTTGAATCGAGTATTTTTATTGTTATCGCTGCAGTATTGATAGTCAATGCGCTGAGAATCGGTCCGAAGCAGACTTCCGCTCAGGAATTTGAGGAGATCTATGATGAAGAAGGAATTTTTACGTTTACGGATTCCGGTTTTACAGTTGAAGCAGCAGGGAGTATAAAGGAAGTTGAATGGTCAGAGGTTCGGTCGATGATTGGCTATAAGGAAGATTTGCTTACTATTGATTCTATATGCTTGGATGTGATTTGCGAGAATGATTTTAGCTTTCAAATTAATGAAGAAACATCAGGCTGGTATAGGTTTTTAAATGAGTCGAAAGCAGCACTCACGTCAATTGACACTTTTTGGGAGAATGCGATAGCCTTACCCACATTCGAGACAAAACTAACTCTTATCTATGACCGAGATAATAGAAGCTTAAAAGAAGTGTTGAAGGAAGTAGGAAAGGGGTAGTTCTAGATGCATTTCGAAATGAAAAGGGCACAGGGCGCAGGGCACGGGGCTTGATGCGCATCAAATGCACTCCGCACTCCGCACTCCTCACTCAAACTCCCACTCGGCACAGGGCATCCGCCGTCGCTTCCTACGTGAGCTATGGCGGACAGGCAGGGCGCAGGGCATAGAACAGCAGTGGGCATGGGGCTTAGGGCAGGGAGCGTGGGGCTTTTTCTCTCAGCACATTCATCCACAATAAAAATACGTAATTTAGACCTGTTTCAATTCGTTCAAACTAAATTATAGATGATGAATTTAATGGTCAAATATTTAGGATTCGTCCTTTTGCTCAGCGTATATGGGTGTTATAATGAAGCGGCAAAAGAGCCCGTGGAAGCGTCCATGAATGCTCCTGAAGTCAGTAGGGATTACAAAACCGAAGAAGAAGTTGTAGAACGGAAATTGATCAAGGAAGGTCGGGTTGAGTTTGAAACGAATGACCTAAATGCAACAAGGAAAACAATTTTTGAAGCAGTTGAAAAGTACAAGGGCTATGTTTCCTCTGACCGCGAGTTCAAGTCTGGAGCACGAATGAGTAATGTCTTGGAGCTGAGAATGCCGTCCGCTAATTTCGATAAGCTATTGAATGAGGCCACAGCTGGAGTTGAGCATTTCGAAAGCAAGGAAATTAGTGTGAAGGATGTCACAGAAGAATTCTTGGATGTTCAATCAAGACTAAAAACGAAAAAGGAACTTGAGCTACGCTATATAGACCTCCTTAAACAAGCCAAGACGGTGACTGAAATATTAGAGATTGAGGCTCAAATCGGACAGCTAAGAACAGAGATTGAATCGATAGAAGGACGTTTAAAGTATTTGCAAGACCGAGTTTCCTACTCCATGCTAAGCATGACCTTTTATGAAAGCATGCCGAATGAATCGGGATTTGGAGGGAAATTTAAAAATGGTTTTAGGAATGGTTGGGAAAACTTAGTATGGTTTTTTGTAGCCCTGACGAATGTATGGCCATTTATAGTCATTGTACTTGGGCTTATCATTGGGATAAGAATCTATAGAAGGAAAAAATGAGTGAAAATCTGTTTTCAAGTTTGAAACCTAAATAAAAATTAAAAAGTTACCTACGTTTTATGCCTCAACGTATCCTATACTACTGTCTTCTATCCATAGCTCTGTTTGGCTGCAAAAGCAAAAATGAAAATCCCTGTGAGCTTCGTGAGGAGGTTCGGACGGAAATTCAAAAGACAGATAGCTTGCTCATGGATCCATTGATTATTGAGCGCTATGGAAATTGGATGAAATATAATTATGACGAGCCTGTTTTAGTTAAGGCCGCATATGAAACAATCCGATTTAAACAGAATTGTATTGGCGGGTATAGATATACGAAAATTGTTCGTTTAGAAAAGGGAAATGGTGGTGTAAATGTGGTATTTAAAGAATTTAATGATACGTCAAGCTCGTATAAAATGATAGGAAATATTGAGCTTTTTGAACTTTCGACCCAGCATTGGATGGCTATTCAGGAAGAGCTCAAAAAGCTTGAGTTTTGGACAACTTTCAACCTAGAAGAAAAACATTATTTAGACGGGTGTTCCTGGTCTATTGAAGCCTATAAGCCAGAAGCAGATCCTTGCACTTTACAAAACTTCCATTCAATTCGATTTTCTTATCCTTTCGATTCTATGTATCGTTCCTTGTATGATTTGCTAAGTAATCCTGTGCCAGAAGAATGAAAAGAAAAATAATGAAACTCCAGATTGCAGCACTTGTAGTGATGATGTCATTCATGACTCAGAGCCAATTGCAGGCAAAGGCCTATTTAATTCCAGTCGATTCGATATTTGCCAATTTAAGCTCAATGTTTGAGATAAGAGTCATCGGGTATATTGGAGATACAAGCATGGTTTACATTCATCTTTCGACGCAAGACACACTTGAGATGGAATGCAAATTGAAAAAGTTAAATGAGATAACAAATATTCGCATAAAAGCCAGGAATCCTAGTTATGATGGCTGGGCAGGATCATTTCCAAATATTGACGATACGGTTTCTGTTATGAAGTATAGTTATTATGGAATGCGAACCTTATTCGCCAAGAAATTAAATGGAAAGTATCGGTTTTGGGAACCATTCCCTGTTCCATTTGCGGATTCAGTTTTTTTAATCAAAAGTGGCGGGGTTTACGAGCCAACAGCAGGTTGCCAAGGGGGGCATTGGGACGAAGAATCTATTCGCTGTCCATTTGGTTTTTTAATAGAAGAAAAGGATTTTGAATGGATAAGAGCAAAGAACGGACAGTAGCATGAAGTTGAAGTACCCAGAGAACATGCAGAAGCTCTCGGATCAGAAACGAGAAGAATGGGCGTATATCAATACTTGCTTCGAAGCGGTGAATCGTCAATTCGACATTCACCATGTAAACAACCCAATCATCACCCGGTTTCATATGTTTAAAAGCAAAAGGAAGCCCAAGTACTTCAACTCCTGGATGATTAATAAGGGCAATTTCCAATTTGTGTTATGTCTGATTGAATATGAAATTGAATGGCACGAAGCAACGCCTTTTGGTGGTTTTGCGCGAACAGCAGAGCACAAATATTTCTTTGGTTATTTGCATATGAATACCAGCTTTGGTTTATCCTATATCAAGCCAGAAACCATGCTCGACAAAATCAATGAACTCGCCAACCCAATTGAAATAGATTTTCCTGACGACCGTTCATTTAGTAGGAAGTTTTATGTACTGAGCAAGAACAAGGAGCAACTAGAATCAGCCCTTAAACCCGAGTTGAAAAAGTATTTAATCGCTACGAAAAACTTAGAATTAGAATTCAGGAATCGAGCTTGTTTGTTCCGACTTCCAAAGGCTATTGACTTGGAGGAAACAATCCGACTATGTGAAATAGGATTGAAACTGGATGAGATTATTAATACTAACGTATGACTCGAAACGCCTTTAGAATAGTCTTAGCCTATCTAATAGATGCATGGTCTTCGGGGGATAGTGGTAGTGAATTGAAAATAACCCACGCATAAACCCGTTGTTCTTATGGAAATGAAATCGCTTCTCACACTATGCCTTGTTCTGTTTATCATGAAGCTGGGTGCTCAGCCTCTTGATAGCGTTCATATCAGTGGCAAGAAATACGAAAATTTTTCTCCTTACCGCAATATCTATGATGGGGTATGTAGTGTGCTTCATATTGGAAACGGAGATGAATCAATCTATACCGATTTGTTTCGCCTGACTCATGAAGGAAAAATAATCAATTTGAGCTCGACGGATGGAGTGAACTTTCGCCTGGTCCAATACTTCTTTGCTTGGAAATGTTCGGACCCACCCAGCAGGACAGGTGAATTGGTTACGGATTCGATTGTTTATGATTCCTCGTTTACGGTGTGCTTTTATGAACAGTTTGCCAAGAACAGGTTGGATACCTTTTGGGTGCCTGATACCTTAGGCTTAGATTTAAGAGATGGGGTATCTTATTCCATTGATGTAAAGG
>Ga0100379_10004713_pt1 | contig 11927 bp, 13 predicted proteins | sample CryGeymeta201503_FD_80418 | JGI IMG/M metagenome (GOLD analysis project Ga0100379, IMG submission 80418) | Groundwater microbial communities from Crystal Geyser aquifers in Utah, USA - Crystal Geyser metaG 2015-03 | ecosystem: Environmental > Aquatic > Deep subsurface > Groundwater | place...
AAGAATTTAATAAATTTATTATTTATCTTGATTAACTAAATAATATTAAAGTTATGATACTAAATTACATAATTATAATATAAAACTGTCATATCATATAATATGAATTTTTTCTTATTAATATAATATAATTCCTTTCTTTAGTAAAGATAAAAAATATTACTTGATAAGTTCAATAAAATAATTAAGTTTAATTATTGAAAGTAAATTTAATAATTTTATTATTTCATATTTAACTATCTAATACAAAAATTAACTTAAATTTTATAATATTAACTAATAATATATTAAGTATAATTTTTAATATTAATCAAAATCTAATATTCATATTCTAATACTCCTTAAGAATTTTATCATTTATCTTATAACCTTTTTAATCAATTACCAAAAAAGGTAATATTAATCTTAGTAATCTACTAATTACTTCTTTAGTTAAATTCACTTTTGTTTTGCTTTTCAAGTTTCTTAAACCAAACAAACACATCAAATTCATCACTATTCAAAGGACATATAATATCTCTATTATCATCATATAGTTTTAACAAACTACAAAATTTGGGTTGATGCTTCTTACTTAAAAGAGCTTTTATCTTGTCCTTATCTTGGAAGAATAAATAGTAGACAAACTCACAAAACTTTTTAGTTGTTTTCGCAATAGAGTCTATTTTAAGCTCTGAGAATCCTTTTTCTCTATTTTTTTCTGATGTATTAATAATATATTCAATAAGGATTCTATACTTTTCTGATTGATTTTCTATATATTCCATTATGTTTAACTCGTTAATTAAATATTCCCTTGCGGTATTGTTTTTAAATGTTAGTATGTACATAAGCCAATAAACTTTAAACTCTAAAATGTAAGATACTTCATCTTTAGGGTCGAATAATTTGTATCTTTTGCTTTCCATTGTAAGGTTTAAGAAAATTGAGTAGATTCGTCGATTGTATTCAGAAATTAAATTTTCTTTTAGTTGAGCTTCGTAAATATTTGAGATGTTCAAAAAGATTGTTATGAGCTTTACTAAGATCTAAAATGGTTATAAATTAATTTTAATATAAAAATCTTACTCTATTACTAAAATAGCAACCTTCGATTCCTGTTCCATTAAGTAAATTCCTAAATATTTCTAAAAAGTTTGGTCTATCATACAAGACTTCTTTGATTGTTATAGTCAAACCTGGTAAAATAAATGTAAATATTTCTAAGCAGCATATAGTTAAGTTCTCATCATAAGTATGACTTCTTAAATAATGTGCTAGTTTTTCTATTATTTCATATTGCATAATAACTATTCTATTCTTTTTATCCTTCTCGTCATTATTTACAAAAGTACAGAGGCATTTACCTGCTAAAACCAATTTAATAGGACAATTAGTAGAGTCTTTGAATATCTCGATTAAAACTTGTACTAATTCCTTGAAGAAGTCATCTCTTTCTCCTCCACCAATATCATCTCTACTTTGAATAGATAATTTCTTAAGTAACTCTAATACAGCAGCAAGGAGTTTATTACTACAATGCTTTTTTAATAAGATTTTAATAAACGAAGGACATTCCTGTGGATTAGTAGAGACAAGTCTTTGTAAATGGCCTTCCTTTAGTAATGCTAGTATTGTTTCTTCATTATAAGAAAAATTTGTTGCTTCGGTAATGCTTGAAAAGTCAGGTTTAAGATCTCTTACATCCATTATTTGATCATTTTCATCATCTTTGTCTTTGAAAACTACAATACCGAATGTGGCCCATACGAATTTATCAAAGTCTTTTCTTCGGTTACCACACTTTCCTAGATAAAGCATAAACTTTTCTAATGTAAATAAGTAATCTGATAATCCTCCATTAATGCAATATACTAAAAATCGAATTACTTTTGCATTCCATATTTCTGTCGATATTTTCTTCTCTTTATGTAATTCCTCTTTTGAGTCGTGTTTCGCAATAAAAACAGTTGACTCACCGATAGTAATATCTCCTTCACCCGTAGTGATATCTTTAGTGATATCCTTATCTTTGTCCTTATCTTTATCCTTATCTTTGTTTGTGTTAAAGTTAAAATTGAGCATGTCCATAAAGGGATTAACTAAACTCTTAAAGCATTCTTCTTTTCCTTTTGCATTTATACCATCTTTCCAATCACTTTCATCAACATTAATATTTATTCTTCTTGTTTTATTATCAAGAGCTGCTTTTATTTTTTTCAAATCATCCTTGATTGCCTTATCTTTATCGTTTCCTTCCATTAAAAATCTTAAAACTTTATACAGGAAGATATAACCTTGTAAATGAACATCTTCACCAAATATTTGTAAATTATTTTCGTAAAAGTAAAGTGTTTCTTCATCGAGAAGTAAAGCATCCGTTTTAACCTTCATAAATAATTCATTTTCTCTTCTATTGTATGGAAAAGCAAAGTATATACTATTTGCAGCAGTATAGATTACTTCTCGGGCTTGTGGGTTAAGAAGGTAACTTCCTTTAGGACTTTCTTCGCATAGAATAAAATGAAAATTAGTAAATGTATCGAAGTATGGTGGGAGGAACTTTCTTCTGAGGTAAACGAATAAAAAGTTTTTGTGATCATCACTTCGAATTTCAAATTCCCATCCTTCCCAAACACACTTATCATTGTTCAAGTTAAATCTATTATATAGTTTATAATAATTAAGTACTTTTTATGATAGACCTTATTTGAAAGAATAAAAAACCTAAATATCTTCTTATTAGACAAATAACTTAATAAATGTTCGTAAGCGTAATAAGAAAGTTCTCTTTCGTCCTTTTCTATATCAAATACTGAAAATGGAAACTCGTCAGAAATCTTATATTATTATATATTATTTTATTTAGTTAATTTTGTTAATTATTAAATAAATTTATTATTAAGTATTAATAATTACCTCTATTAGGAGAGAACATCTATCAGCCAAATTCTTATTTCTCTTAACGTTTGATTGATCTTCTCCATCTTCACCTCCAGTTGTATATTGAATACTAAATGTGCTGTTATTTGAATCGGTCTTAGCTTTGAATTTAAGGAAAAATCTAATAGGAATTATTATTATTAAAAATATTACTCATAAGACTTAATCACAAACTTTTTAATATCTTGATTCTTCTCCATCTTCTTCTGTTCTATTACTTTCTCTGGCACATCTTGAAAATTACATTCTTCAATTGGTATATCCTTAATTTCTGCATTTTGATTCATATGGTAAATTGAATAATAACACATAATATTCTTAATTAAATTAGCTCTGAATTTTGAATATATTTTAATCAACTCTACATTAACTTGTTTTGTTTTTTTGAAATAAATATAGAAGATTTCTTTGTCCTGAAAGCCACTTTCTATTGAAATATAGTCGATAGCAGGGTAATCAAATACCATTTTGCTTTTATTTAAATCAATTGCTAAGATAAACACCTTTTTGATGCCTAAGCAGAAGAATATCTCTTCTGGTGGAATTTTACTTTTTTTGTCTGGTTTAGGGTATATTTTGGCAACAGCAACAAATTTTATTGTGGTGTTTAGGGCCTTACCAAGATTCTTAACGAGAATATTTTCGTTTTCCATTAATAATTAATTAATAATAAGTCATTTAATAGTTTAAATAGTTTTAATGTTTAATCGTTTTATTGTTAATTTGTTATTTTGTTAATTTTAAATTGATTGAATATGTAAATTATTTTATGTCGTATATATATTTATATATAGTAATTTTAGTAATTTAAATATTATCTGAACAAAATATTTCATATAAAAATGTCAAACTCGCTAAACAATAATAAGAATTCTAAAGTAATTTTATATTTTAATTATAGACTAAAAATCAAAATATAAATGAAGGAGATGTTTACAGCAATGACACAAATGAATATAGTACTTTCGTAAAGACAGACGATGATATAGAAAATGAAGAATTTTCAATTAACAAAAGTAAAAAATCAAAGTTGACTGGATATGCAGCGGCAAAAGATTTAGTGATGGAGGATATAAATGCAGGACCTCATGACGATTCATTAAATTTTGCAACAAATCAAAGACAAATCTCTAAAAGAGAATCGGATTATCAAGGCAAAAAAAGAATGAGAAATTTATCACCTGATAGACATGACCCTTTAAAAGACTTTGGAAAAGCACCAGACCCAACTTCGAGAACTTATAAAGATATAATATTGGAACAAAGTTTAGAAAATGAAAGACAAGGAATATTAAAGGAAGCACAAAAACAAAGTGAGACAAAGAAAAAAGAAAAAGAGAAAGAAAAAAACCAATTCGACAACGGAAATAAAAAACAAAAAAGTGACAATACCTCTATTGCTTCTGGGGGGTCCAACACTACAAAACTAACTAACAAAAGTCAAAGTCAACAATCTGAATGGGATAAAATTGATAAAACACCAAATCCAAATTCTAAATGGGATACCCCAGTAAGAAACGACAATAATCTGCTTGGATCTCAACGTAGGAAAAGATGGGATTTAACTCCAGTAGGTGATTTAGATGCTACTCCAAACTTAAAAGGAGGTAATATTATTTTTAATTAAGCATTTTCACTAATTTCTAGCATAATTTTCAGTTCCTTTTTAGAATAATTTAGTTATAGTTATTAGTTATTTAACCCTTCAAACCTTTCTTAACGAGCTTTATAACTATTTATTTAAAACTTTTAGCTAAAGGCAATGAAACACCAACTCCAAACAGATATGCCAAACAAAAAAATAATAATATGGAAACCCCAACAGGAAATATGAATGGAAAAGCCAAATGGGAAGCACAAACTCCATTAAGGAGTAATAATATACAAAGTACCCCAGGTGGTTCGGATGTATATGGAGCTACTCCTACACCTCAAGGGGCTTTTAATATGCCTACTCCAAGTCCTGGAATACTTCATAGTGGGTTAACTCCGTTAGGAAGTATAACTCCTGAAAGAATACAAATAATGAAATGGGAAAAAGAAATAAATGAGAGGAATAAAACATTTACTGATGAAGAATTAGATCAAATTTTACCGAGAGAAGGATATGAGGTATTTAATATTCAATTATATATAGTTATTTATTTTACCATATTATATATTAATTTAATAGATTATCAAACCTCCTGAAAACTATCAACCAATCATGACACCATCAAGAAAGTTAATGTCAACTCCAACTCCATATGGTCAAACTCCTTTATATCAAATTCCAGATGGTGTAATATAATAATTAACTAAAATATATATATATAATATTTAGACTGGAAAACCATATGAGCTCCAATCAACTCCAGTTGATGGTTCAAATGGAATGCCAAGTATCAAACCAGAAGATATAGGCCATTTTAGTACATTATTAAACGAAGTTGATGAAAGTAAAATGACAGTAGAAGAAGTAAGAGACAGAAAAATAATGGTTTTACTTCTAAAAGTAATAATACTAATAATATTTAGGTCAAAAACGGAACTCCTCCAATGAGAAAATCTGCTTTACGACAAATTACCGAAAAGGCTCGAGAATTCGGAGCAGGACCCTTATTCAATCAAATTTTACCTTTGTTGATGAGTCCTACTTTAGAGGATCAAGAAAGACACTTATTAGTGAAAGTAATTGATCGAATTTTATACAAATTAGATGATCTCGTCCGGCCATATGTCCACAAGATTTTAGTAGTTATCGAACCACTACTAATTGATGAAGATTACTATGCAAGAGTAGAAGGTAGAGAAATTATTTCAAATCTTGCTAAGGTAAAAACATTAAATTCATATAAAATTTAAATTGATTTGAAAATTAACTTTAATAGGCTGCTGGATTAGCAACAATGATTTCTACAATGAGGCCGGATATCGATCATAACGATGAGTATGTAAGAAATACTACAGCAAGAGCATTTGCAGTTGTAGCTTCAGCCTTGAGTATACCTTCAATTTTACCGTTTTTAAAGGCTGTTTGTCAAAGTAAAAAAAGCTGGCAAGCAAGACATACTGGAATAAAAATTATTCAGCAAATTGCTATATTAATGGGTTGTGCGATACTACCTTATTTAAAAAGTTTAGTTGAAATTATTGAGCATGGGCTCAAGGATGAACAACAAAAGGTAACTAATATTAACTATAACATAAATAACATTATTTTAGGTCAGAACTATAACAGCACTAGCACTAGCCGCCTTGGCTGAAGCTTCTACCCCATATGGTTATGACGCATTCGAAAATGTTATAAACTCTCTCTTTGATGGTATTAGACTTTACAGAGGTAAAGGACTTGCTGCTTTCCTTAAAGCTATCGGATTTATAATCCCACTAATGGATTCTGACTTAGCATCAACTTACACTAAGATGGTTATACCAGCTTTACGTAGAGAATTTGCTACACCCGATGAAGAAATGAAAAAAATAATATTAAAAGTAGTAAAACAATGTGTAAGTACAGAAGGTGTCGATGCAAATTTTATACGAAATGAACTTCTTCCAGATTTTTTTAAACATTTTTGGTCAAGAAGAATGGCTCTTGATAGAAAGAATTATAAACAACTTGTAGACACAACTTTAGAAATTGCAATTAAAGTTGGAGGTTGTGAAATTATTACAAGAGTTGTAGAATACTTAAAAGATGAAAATGAACCCTACAGAAAAATGGTCTTAGAGATTATCGAAAAGATCGTTGCGACTCTAGGAGTTGCTGATATAAGTTCAAAACTTGAAGAACTAATTATGGATGGGTTACTTTTTTCATTTTTGGAGCAAACTAGTGATGATACTCATATTGTTATTAATGGTTTTGGAACTATAGTTAATTGTTTTGGACTTAGAGTAAAACCGTTTATTCCCCAAATATGTGGAAGTATCCAATGGAGATTTAGTCATAGATCTGCCAAAGTTCGACAACAAGCTGCTGACTTAATCAGTAAGATTGCAACAGTAATGAAAACTTGCGGAGAAGAAATGCTAATGGGTAAACTTGGAATAGTTCTCTTCGAATATTTAGGAGAAGAATACCCTGAAGTATTAGGATCTATCTTAGGAGCTTTAAAAGCAATTGTTAGTGTAATTGGTATGACTAAAATGACTCCTCCAATTAAAGATTTATTACCAAGACTTACTCCGATTTTAAAAAATAGACATGAAAAAGTACAAGAAAATTGTATTGATTTAGTTGGAAGGATAGCTGATAGAGGGGCTAGTTTTGTAACAGCAAAAGAGTGGATGAGAATATGTTTTGATCTTCTTGATTTATTAAAAGCTCATAAAAAAGGTATTAGAAGAGCAACAATCAATACCTTTGGCTATATAGCCAAAGCTATTGGACCCCAAGATGTTCTTGTTACTTTACTAAACAACTTAAAAGTTCAAGAAAGACAAAACAGAGTTTGTACGACAGTAGCAATAGCTATTGTTGCTGAGTCATGTGGACCATATACAGTTTTACCAGCTTTAATGAATGAATATAGAGTTCCGGAATTAAACGTTCAAAATGGTGTATTGAAAAGTTTCTGTTTTATGTTTGAATATATAGGAGAAATGGCAAAAGACTACATTTACTCTGTAATTCCTTTGTTAGAAGATGCCTTGACTGATCGTGATTTAGTCCATAGACAAACAGCCGCTGCCGCTATTAAGCATTTAAGCTTAGGAGTAGCTTATTTAAATTGTGAAGATGCATTGGTCCACTTAAGAAACTTTATTTGGCCAAATATTTTTGAGACAAGTCCACACGTTATAAATGCAGTCATGGAAGGAATAGAAGGATTACGAGTTGGACTAGGAGTAGGAAGACTGATGTTGTATGTTGTTCAAGGTCTATTTCATCCAGCTAGAAGAGTAAGCTTTTAATAACTATATTTATATTTTTCATTATATAATAATATCTTTATTTATGTTACTAACTTAAACTTATTTAGGTAAGAGACGTATACTGGAAATTATATAATATGATGTATATTGGAGCAGCAGACAGTATGATATGTAACTTCCCAAAGCTGCCTAATACACAAAAAAATAACTACACAAGAAGTGAACTTGAATTATTCATTTAATTCGACAAACTAAATAATTAAAAAACTAATTAATCACTTTTGATTAGCATAATTTATAAACATATAAACTTATAAACATTAACGTTAACATTTAAATATTTACTTTATTTTATTAATATCATTGTACATTATTTTATATAAATTTAAGTAAAAGCAATTATCAAATATCATTTACATATATTTATGTTATAAATAAAGTCTTTATATTAGATAAACAATATAAATTCTAAAGTTACTTAAATAATTTAGTGTATCAATCAAGTCTAGCTGATTATAAGTAAATCAAACATACAAATCTATTGTTATTATTGATTAAATATTATTAATTATTAATTATAGAATGCGACCTTGACATATTTGCTTTCTTTTTACTTATGGTCGAAGTATTGGTATTAAAGTCTTTACTATTTATTTTATTAAAAATATATTGTTTTAGAGTAGTCTCCCCAGTTTTATATACATTATTACTGTTGCTATTGTTATTAAATTGATTGAGTTTACTACTACTTTTGTTAGAAATTCTTTTATTATTTTGGTTTGAATTATTACTATAATAGTTCATATTATTGTTCATTTTGTTTAGTCTATAATCATTGAGTTTCTTTTTTATTGTATCTATATTTTCAACAGAGTTTAGTACACCTTTGTTGTGAGTACCTAAGGTCTTTTCCATTTCTTTTAAAATTGCAGGAGATATCCCTCGCTCCTTCGCAAACTTACTCAAGTTATCGTTTCCTCCATTTTTTTCTATTCTTATTGGAGAATATATACTTTTCTGATCTTTCTGATCGTCAAAGTCTGATTTTTTATTTCGTAGATCCTCAATCAAAAATTTAATGTTATGAATCTAAATAAATATTATTATGTTAATATTAGTAAGTTACTTCTTCAATCTTTTTATCAAGCAATTTTTTATATTGATCTAATTTATTTGTTTTTGCATGGCCTCTACTAGAATTAAAAGGACATGGGTTAGTTTTAACTTCTGGTTTATGAGCTGATGTACTACGGAATGATATCTTTTCTTTACTTGAAGTGCGATTTTGTAATACTGTTTGATGAGATAACTTTTGATGAACTTTATCACTTTTGGCTTCTTCTATATTATTACTGCTTAAATCAATATCTTTTGTCGGGTCTTTGCTTTCTCTGTGAGTTGCACTAATTGAGCGTTGTTTATTTTGATTACTAATTTGATGAAGTTCTTTATATTGGCTTATTGTTCTTTCATATGTTTTGATTTTCTATAAATATGAATGAATATGTAAAGAAGAATATGTTAATATAAATAAAATTGAATAAATAATTTTATTAATTACCTCTTTATATTTTTCTTCAACTAATTTTATTTCTCTATCATGTTTTGTATGTATATTTCTTAGTTTTTTTTCAAGCTCGGCCATTTTTAAATTTTGATCTTCGTATGACTTTAATAGAGTTCTAGTTTGTCCAATATCATATTTTAATTTAGTTATTTCTGCGCTTTCTTTTTTTTCAGTTTTTTCAAGTGTATTATATTTATGTAAATCTTTTTCTAAATTTTCAATTTTTTGATTAAGTTGTTCGTTAATAGCTTCTAACTCATTTACTTTTTGCTCGTAATCATCTATTTTCATTTTCATTTGTTGTTCTACCTAAAATATAAGTATAAGAAAGTGTATAAGTAAAATATTTATATTTACAGCTATATGTGTTCTATTTTCTCCTTCAGCAATTATTAATAGTTTTTCATATTCATTTACAGGTGCTTCACTATCTTCATCTGTATTATCTTTATCTGGATTATCTGGGGATGATTGCTTACTTTGTCCGTTAGGCACTTGACCATTTTTCAGAGCTTTGTAAAAACCAATAACTATGTCTCGGAGTTCTTTAATTAATTTCATTGGAGCGTTAACCAATAAGTTATGTTTTTCTTCTTCAATGGCTTCTTCATCGAGTACATCAATCTATTATAATTATTAAATAATATTATTACATCTGATTTTTGTGTTGATTTTATGTCATAAATAAGATCGATTATTGCTTCTTTTATATCAAAAATTTCGTTTGTTGGCTTATCCTTACTGGAGTTATTTTTCATCAATATTTATTAATAATTATAAATAAAATTCATATAATCATATAAAAAATCAGTTAAATTAAATATAATAAATTCAATAAATATAAATTTATAAATAAAGTTTTATTTTTTAGTTAATCCAAAGTATTTTCTGCAGACTTCATAAGAGCCATACGCGATTCCATTTCCTAATAATATTTTACTCATTGCGGGTTTAAATCCTTTATAAAATCCACCAAAACCTTCATTATGCTTTACATCATTAATTATTCCCATCATACCTAATCTTTTTTCACTCATCCCTTGCATTATTATTCTACTTGTGACAAGTTGAAAAGGGTACATTATTGAGCTTGCTAAAACAGCACTAACTGCTCCCATAACCATAAATAATGTCATTGGAACTTCTTTATTCTTTTTACTAAAGTATGAATTAACTGTCTTCTTCAAAAACTCATATGTCATTAAATTAATACCAGAATTAGGTAATGCTGCAATTAATGTAGCTTGAAATCCATTAAAAAATGGTTTTATTCTTCCTTCAGCTTTTTGAATTTTTCTAATAGCATCTATAATCGAGGAGTATGTCCCAGTGGGCGCAGCAGAGAATCTAGTTTTTAATACATCAAGAGGGAAAACACAGAAACCTGATATTAATCCAGACCCAGCTCCAGCTAAAAACAACTGATAGCTTTGTAATGTAACACTTTCATCACCTCCTCTAAGCATTTGTTTAAAAAGTTCAAATACAGCAAATTTAATGGAAGTATCAGGAGTAGCCTTACAACAATTAACAAAGTTTCCTCTAAATAGTCCTCTTACTCCATCTTTTTCTATTACTTCTTTTAGACCATTTATTATATTTGGAGGGTTCGAAGCTCCTTTGTAATTAACTTGATATAATATTTTAAGTCGTTCAAGTGGAGCCGTCAATGTTCTCGATATTGCACCTGCGACTCCTCCTGCTAAGAAATTTTTTAACCATTTATTTAAACTCGATGTTTTATATTCTCCTTTTGCGTTTTCGGTTATCATTTGTATTGGAGAAGCATCTTGTATATTAAATAATAAAGCTGATGTTTCTCCTCCCCATTCCATTAAGTAACCTAAATTTACTTCAGGCAGGAATAGTAGAAACTCTCTCCATTCACAAAAGTCAACAACTCCGTCATTATTTACATCTAACCTATTCATTAGATTATCGACTGCACTTTCAGAAAAATGTTTGTTTGGGTAATATTCTTTTAAAGAGTTTATCATTTCTGATCTTGTAATTATTCCATTGTTATTAGTATCTATTTTAAGAAATAAATCTTTTAATTGATGTTCTTGTATTTTTACATATTGTTTTAACTCGCCTAATGAAATTTTTCCGTCCTTTTTTATGTCTAACTTTTTAAATATTCTCTTTATAGTTTCATTTGGTATATTTAACTTTGATAATCCTACAAATACTTCATGTTCTGACAATGTCTGTGTTGATAAATCAAGATTAAGAGCATTAAATATTTTTTCTATTTCTTCATCATTGAGATCAATATGTTTAATATGAGAATGTCCTTGTTTATTAGGCATTAATTTTTTTAAAATATTAATTATTATATTTATTATATAATAATTATTATAACAACTACAATTAAAGTAATTTAATATATAATTATTTATACTAATACTTATTTACAATTAAACAAATAAAGAAATAAACATATTGGGGATTGGGGATTGGGGATTGGGGATTGGGCCCAATCCCCAATCCCCAATCCCCAATCCCCAATCCCCAATTAAGACTATTTAATAAAATCATAAGAAAACATTTAATAATCATATAATAAATATAATAT
>Ga0100379_10004716_pt1 | contig 11922 bp, 6 predicted proteins | sample CryGeymeta201503_FD_80418 | JGI IMG/M metagenome (GOLD analysis project Ga0100379, IMG submission 80418) | Groundwater microbial communities from Crystal Geyser aquifers in Utah, USA - Crystal Geyser metaG 2015-03 | ecosystem: Environmental > Aquatic > Deep subsurface > Groundwater | place: USA...
GACCGTCCCTCGGTCCAGAAGAACGATCGATTTGCAGCGCGCCGCGTTGAGGAAATTGTTCGGAATCCGGCCGTGTGGAAAGGCCACATGAAGGTGGACAACTACCGTGCCGTCCATGGGACGCGCCAAGCTGTGGTGCAGGGCCAGGGGAACCAAGTTTTTTTTTGAACACCTAAGCCCACAAGATTGCAGGCACAGGGCGCAGTAGCGCAGACTCCCTTGGGTAGTAGTTGTAGACGAAGTAGAGGGGAGAAGAAGACGATGATGAGTTGACAGTCGACCTTATTCGGCAAGGTCAGGGGTCGAAGTGCGTCGCCTCAGGAGAATCCTCCACCGCGGGTGTGGACCAGAATTCCTTTGCGTACGCCAGGGCCTCGCGCGGCATGCACCATAGCGCCCCAGGAGTGCAGTACTTCGACATTTGCAGGTGCTTCTCGCGGAGTTCAACAGCCTGTTTGCTCTCACAGGCAAACAGGTGCACAGCTGCCGCACCGCCTCGGGCCATCACGAGCTTGCCACACTGCTGACAGGGGTCGGTGATCCCGTGCAGATGGCCACCCAGCAGTTTGCACGCGCCGGTGCGCAGCTGCATCAGGGCACGTAGGTCTCCTCGCTTCATGCCTTTGGGGAACTCCACGAACGCGCGTTGGTTGCGAGTGAGCCACCAGCGCCGCAGGCCAAGATTGACAAAGGCGGCAGCCTCCTTCTCGAGAATCTTCGCTTCCAGGAGGGCGGCTGCGTCCCTGGGGGTGAACGGGGTGAAATCAAGCTCCTGGGCGTACTCAGACCCAGCGAGCATGTCAGCGTACCCATTCTCCACGTCCCCTACATGGCTGTAAACGTGCATGATGTCGACGTCCACCCCAAGTTGGGAGATCTTGGTCAGAAGGTCCCACAGTGTTGCCGCGATGATGTCCTTCTGCCGCAGTGGACCCCGTCGAAGAGCCTCAGCAATGGACTTGGAGTCAGTCTTCCAGAGCACGCGCCACCTCCTGCCGGCGGGTGGTGTGGCAACACCCTCACCTCCGTTCTCAAGGACTGACAGCAGCCGTCTGAGGCCCTCAAACCCCGCGAAGCCTTCCAGGGTGAAGATGGACGGAGGGGCGGCCGTGAAGCATTGCCAGCTGTTCTTGCACTCGCCAATGTCCCCTTCCATGAAGTAGGACCATCCCGCTCGGCTGATCCCCTTTTTTCGCCGACCCTCAGGGAGCCGCTTGCTGAGTGATCCGTCCGTCGCCAGAGTGAGGTCGTAAACGGGCAGGGACTGGGCCCTCCGGTCGTTTTCAGCCTTCTTCAGGCGATCGTAGGCGGCTTTGTGGTCTTCCAGCAGCTTTTCTTTGGCGCTCAGGGAGAGCTTCACCCGCTCGTCCAGAGACAGCACCTTCTGCTTGGGCTCCTTGACGTCCTGACCCATGATGAACGTGACGTGCCGAGAGGCGACGGAGGCCACTCCCGGGTGGAACGGCAGCGCCACCAGTGATGGCTGATTGATTGCCCCGGCGTCCCCGGCCATAAGCCCTTCAAACAACGGCAGTGGGTTTCTGCCAATTGTCATTGCATGCTCCATGCCTCTTCGGCCTTTGAGAAGGCAGTGGGAGCGTGCAACCTGAAGCTGCATGGTGGTGTCAATCGAGGAGAGCCGGGCCTCACGCAGCGCAAGGTCACCGTTGCAGCTGAAGCCTGCACCGATGATGGTCCTGGCACACGCCTGATGCACCGCCTGGAGCTTGTCCTTGACCGCCTTGTGTACCCAGCCACGGGGATCCCTCGTGTGCCCATGTGGGGCCTTGTAGTCGACCGTCTCCACTTGCCAGGATGCAGCAGCACCATATCGGAGCTTGGATAGGCCTTGCTGAGCGTAGATTTGCCTGACCTTCTCGGGGTGGACCAGCTTCGCAACCGCCCTGAGGGTTTGGTGGACCCCTTCCAAATGCTCAACGAGGTCCTCGAGATGCTGCTTGCATGTGCCATCGCTGGAGAACTGAACTCCGAGTATCTTCAGTCCATTGGCGCCAATGTCGATGTCAAGGCCGCCGTATTTGCCTGCAAACATTTTGAGCGTCTCAGGTTGTGGAGGCTTGGCGCTGCGGTGAAAGAACGAGGCCTTGGTTTTCGTGCTGATGGGGATGCCGGCCGCTCTGAACCAGGCAACAGCGTGGCCTCCCCACTCGGCCAGGCGCCTGGCAGCCAGACCACTCGTGGGAGCCCCAACAACCATCTCCATATCGTCAGCGAAGGAGACTTCCAGCACATGCTGCGGGAGGACACCTTTGGTGGCTCCCGGCGCCTTGCGGTACAGGTACACGTTCAGGTCATCAAAGACGACGTCCCACAGGATGGGTCCCAACACCGAGCCTTGGGGGAGGCCGGCTTCAACAATGATGTAGGCAGTAAAGGCGTCCCCCACCTTCACTGACTGTCTCCTGTCCGTCAGCCACTCCACGATGAGGTTCACCGTCGCTTCATCGACGCCTATGCGTAGCAGCGCCTTCCTGACCATCGCCGGGGTGACTTTGCAGAAAGCATCCGTGCAGTCAAACGACAGGGCTGCTGCTGTGAAGTGGGCCGGGTTGTCCTTTGAGCTGGTCTCAGTGATACTCTCCAGGCGCCTGTGCACAATGCCGAGGAGTTGCTCTGGGGTACGCGCCCGTAAGTACCCAAACTGAGAGGGCGAAAGACAGGCGAGCTTGCTTTCAAGTCGTAGGACCACGACCCTTTCCCACGTTCGACAGATGTAGGAGGTGATGGAGATGGGACGGTAGCTGTCCGGTTCACCAAGGGGTTTGGGACTGCCCTTGTAGGCTGGCACTATCAGCTGGAGCTTCCAGCCACGGGGTACTATGCCAATATCCCTGCAGCGCGTGAAAAGCTTGGCCAAGTAGGTGTGTAGTACCCCCAGTGGGAGTGCCTGCAGGACACAGAGAGGTATGCCGTCGACGTCGGGGGTGTCTGACACCGGGTGCATCATGATAGCAGCGTGGACCTCCTCAGCAGTGATGGGGAGGTCGTCGTGACGCGCCTCTTCCGGGAGTTTTGGGAGTCCTGTCAGGATCTGCCAGTGCCGCTCATGGATGACCTCGGCATAGCTCGGAGCGACACGTGTGGTTTGGCTTCTGAACCAGGTTGTATCATTCCAGTCAGACGGCGCGGTGTTGAGGATGTCCTCGATGTTGACGTCAGGGTTGGTGCACTTAGCTGCAAACGTCTTCTGGAACTCCTTCGCACTATCCTTGTCGGAGAGGCGGACGCCCTCACGCAACACAAACGGCTTCGACGGGCGTTCGGACTTAGTGAACAGCCCGTACAGCTTGGACGGCGACATGGCGTGGGCTCGACCGATGAACTTGACTTTTTGGGTATCGGCGAGCGCTTGGTACTGCGATTGGGTGGAGACAGCCAGGCTCGCAAGGTCAGCTCTTTTTGCCTCGTCCGGGCCATCCGATGCTTCAATCTCAGCAATTCGCTCCTTGTAGCGTAGCGCGATGACGTCGCAGGCAGCCCTGTGATCTTGTACAAAGCTCGGCGTGTCAGTGACCGTCCGCACCGGAATGGACATGGTCAGCGACTTGAGAATGTGGATGACGCTCCGGTGGGCCTGGTGGACGTTGTCCCCCATGATGGGTCCAAGGCGTGCCACCCGTTTTTCAGCTTCAATGGCCCATTTCACCAGCCAGTCAGGGTCCTGGAGGGCTTCGTAGCACCGCAGTTTTCTCTTCGTGACCACACGGGTGAACGGCATTGTGCCAAGTCCAACATCCGCCTCAACAGGTAGGTGATCAGACTCAGTGGGCATGCCATTGTACGTGCTGCGGCTGTGGAAGTCCCCAGAGAGGATGATGAGGTCATTGGTCGCCGCCGTCATGTCGGCGCGCATCGTGGACTCCCTACTGTTGATGACTCGCCCCAGGATCCGGCAGATGTTCTTCCCCCTGAGAGTTTTCGTGGTGCAGGTGGTGAGGATTTTGCCAGCAATGTTTGCATTGAAGTCACCAGCGACGATGTTGATGTCACTGAGGGCCGCCAGCTCAGCGGCAATGGCCGCTTCCTTCTCATGCGTGTCACATGGAGGGAGATATACCGCCGCTGCCGTGACGACGAAACCACCGACGCCAGTGAACTTCGCCGCTGCTAGGCTACCCAGCTCCATCGGTATGGGAAGGCTCTCACAGTCGAGATGATTCTTCGGGTAGAGGATAGCGCTACCCCATTGGTTGGTGTCTCGCGGCTCACTGGAGAGCACTTCATAGCCAAATTCTCGTGCGACCGCCCTCATGAGGGGCAGCGACTCCCTCGTAACATGCGTCTCCGTCAGGAAGATGAGCAGGGAAGACTCAGCGTAGATTTGCAGGATGGTTCGAAGTTTGGTCTCGCCCCTTGTGGAGAAGCCGCGCAGGTTTTGGTGTACAATGTGCATGGATGTGCACGAGTCAGAGATCTTCTCTACCACCCTGGCCCTGGCCACTAGACGACTGCATTTGGCCACCTTGTTGGCCTCCTTTTTGGTGTGCCGTGCAGCCGCCTTGTCCTGTGCCGAGCGTCGAGCGATAGCCTCAGCGGTGGCAGCAAACTCCGGGTAGGTGTAGCAACGCTTGCACATCAGGATGTGAGTTTCAGGGTCGTTGATCCAGCACCTGGAGTGAATCGGCACCTTACACCAATGGCAGCGATTGGCTGTACGAAGCTCCATGCTGCGGTCACAGTCCGTGCAGTGGGCCAGCCGTTGTCGGGGCAGCTCGGCAAAGCGCAGTCCCTCTGTGCAGGAGAGACACGCCTGGCTGTCGCCACGAAGTGTGGTGCAGCGGCGATGGGCCTCCTTGCCACACAGATCACACTCAATGTCGTCAGATTGCCCACGGCCAAGGCAGCAGTGGCACACTCGGTGTGTGCGGTGGATGCGGTGGGTAGGCACACAGTGGTGGTCAGGGAAATGGGACTTGTGCACGGTCCGTTGACAGAGGCAACATGTCGTCATCTCGAGGTCGGGGTCGCACTCGTCACAGTCAGCGCAGGTCGGAGCGGGGTCAGGGGCAGGGCCCTCTTCCATGGGGGTCCAGTCCGGTTCAGCCCTCCGTTTGACTAGGCGTGGTGCAGAAGACACCATCGTTTGGGCATTTGCCAGCATCACCGCTTGCAGTGTCGGCCATTCTGTGATTGGAAGGGCCGAGGTGCTCGGTGCGACCGGTCGGAGTGTCGCCCATGGGCAGCGGGACGGCTTGGCATCGTCGTGGGAGGCCTGGATCGTAGACCGTGGGAGCGGGATCTCCATGCCATTGTCGGTGCTGGCGTGTTTGAGGATTCCCCTGAGCTGTGGCAGCGCGGGGATCGTCGGCGACGGCAGGGTCGGTGGGGACTGAGCAGCAAGGGCCACAGCTGCTTCACTGGTCGTCGTGACAGTCTCGTTGTCCTCCACTGGGGTGAAGTGGACGCGCTTCTTCAGCTTGACCCAGTCTGGAACACCGGCGAAGCGGAGGGACGTGTAGCCAGAGGTTGCAATGCCACCTTCCGGTTGTCCCGCGGCCCGCGGTTCCGGGGATTGGGACGCGCGGGGGTCATCTTTCCACTCAATCGAGAGCGGTGCCCCTGCTTGGGAGGGCGATTTGCTCGGCGTGCGCTGGCGCATGTGACTGAGGTGCCTGGTGCTGCGGGACCTGTCAGGGGATGCACTTTGGGGACCGAGAGTTGCCACAGGAGTGGCCACCTCCACGGAGACACCGTCGGGGACCACGAGCCGTGGGTCAGTGCGTGGTTCCGTGTCGTCAGCACGGGTGCGTTTCGCCTGCGCCTCCCCCTCCCCCCTGACCATGACCTTTTCCTGGAGCCAGGTCAGCTCCATGACCTGTCGGGTGGTCTTCATTTCCATCGAGGTGTTCCTGTTGGCGCAGATCTGGGCCTGCAGCGAGGAGATGGTCTCCGTTTGACGTTCGAGTGCCTCAGTGGCCTTTGCCTGTTGCCCAAGGGCGGCTTGGAGGGCACTTCGCATGTCGTTCCTGCTCAGCTCATGTTCCGCAACCTGGGCGTCATAGAGCTGCCGCATCTGCGCCTGGAGTGTTTGGGCCACCCTTACTGAGATCTCCACAAGCTGTGGGGCCTGGGCTGCTTGCTGGGAGAGGTTGAGACTGAGTTGCGCGTTGTCTTCGTGGAACTTGTCATCCAGTTGACTACGCTGCACCTGGAGCTGCGATTGCCTCCGTTCAGCCACCCTGACCGCTTCAGCCGCAGAGTCTCGAAGACCGCCCCAGCGCACCAGGTTGGCTTTCTCAAGCTGCACTTTGTCCTGCAGCGCTTCGTGTTCAGCAGCAAGGCGGCCGAGGGCGGCTTTCGTATCCTCCAGCTGCCCCTTGAGCAGATGCTGTTTCTCCTGTTGGGTCTGAAGGGATGCTGCCAGGGCCCGGTTCTGCTCCTCCGCCTGGGATTTCTGCAGCTCGATGGATCGGCTCGCCTCAACAGATGCATCTCGACATCGTGTCATTTCCGCTGTCTGCGCCTCGACTCTGAGGTACTCATCCCGCGTTCCCTCCATCGCTCGTCGCTGGCTGGCCGTGGACGCTTCAAGCAGCTGCATGGCCTCAGCATTGATAGCCTTCATGTCGTCAAGTGCTCGTACCTGCCTGCTGGTTTCCATTTCGCGTTGCACCGAGTCCTCAGTCCGTTGTTGAACGGAGCCAGACTGCCGGGGGGTGCAGTCAAACAGGCTGGAGCCTCTGACAGGTCGCAGCTCCACTTGCGCCTCCACGGAGGGCAGCTGCCGGCCGGCCCGCTCCCTCTCCGCCAGTTGGGCATCCTTTTCGGCAAGAAGAGCCCGGAGGGACTCCATTTGGCGGTCCATGGCATCAAGCCTTGACGCGTACTCAGCGTGGACGTCGAGAGTCACTTCCGCTCTTTGCTGAACCAACTCTCTGGCCGTGCCAAGTGGACGGTTGAGAGTCTCCTTGGACTTGATGTGCTTGTCCCCTCGCATGAAGACCCCAATGAATGCATGCTTTTGTAGGAGCTCGACGAGCGTGGCATTCGGCAGTGTGTAGCTGTGCTGTCCATCGTAGATCCTCCAGTTGCCGTCAACGTACGCGGCCGTCGCGGCATGGGCAGGCGCTCGGTTCACAAGCGCAATGAAGCTCACTAGGTAGTACTGATGCTCCGTGCCGTTCAATTGCACCAAGTGTGGACCCATGGAGGCCAAGCCCGACGGTTCATCAGCAGAGGCACAGCGGAGGAAGATGACTTCGGCGCCACCACAATTGGCGAGCATGCTTGCCACCAGGGCGTCCGGAAGCCGCTCCTCACTGATTTGCTGTGCAATTCCAACCCGAGGTCCCGAAGGCGCCATACACAGGGCGTGGGCCAAAGCGTAGAGCAAGAACCATGCGTCAATCGGGCCGTACGTCTTTTTGTGCTCACGGTCAAGGAAAAGCGGGTCCCCGTGTTGCCAGTCCTCATCAACCGAGAAGCGGATGCTTGGATCCTCCTCGATGTCAGTGGTGCAGAGATCTCGTACAAATTGCAGGGTGGTGTCTTTCAGGCTCCACCTTTGCGTGACGCAGTAAGCCTGCAGGTCGTGTAGGACAAGCTTGAACCGGCAGGCGTTCCGGTAGGACGGAGTGCAAAGCGCTTCCAGGAGTGCGGGCGTGGCGCATGAGAGCCGGGCGGTGAGCACATCCTTGCAGGGCTGAAGAGCCGCGGCTGTCGCGCTGTAAGAGCAGGAGTCCCCCATGAGGTTCGGCAGTCCCGCACCAACCGTCGATGCCAGGACCCCAACGTAGGGCTTGAACTCATCGGGGTGCTTCTGGTTGTAGTGCGTGTCCATTGCTTTGGCGTCCCCGACCAGGACCGTGCAACCCGGCTGCACACACAGGTGCAGAGGTCGGAGGCCGTCACGGTTGGGGTTCAGCCGGGGGCGGCGTCCTGCCATGAACATGGTCGTCCCTGTCTGCAGGTTGCGGTAAAGTAGGAACTCGTAGTACAGGGCGACTTTGGCAAGCTGGCATCCAAACTCTGCAGATGCAACTTCCATCGCACTGGCGTGGCGCGCGTCGGCCGTGTCAACGTAGAAGTCGTCCAGGCTCGGGCAGTACTGCTCTTTGGCAGTGTGATCTACCGCAGCAGTTGGCATGAGCTTCCCCTTGTGGGCATCCGTGAAGTGCTGGTCCATGGGGAGCACGTCCTTCAGCACAATGGGGCAGTGGCGGCACATCTCAAGGCCGTTGGCGGCCGCCACGAAAGCGGCCTGGAGGTGGTGGTCCATGCATGCTTCAAGGTCGTCAGCCGAGAGCAGGTTCATCGCGTTCCAGTTGCGTTGAGGCTGTTGAGGAGCCCGCTGCTCCTCGTTGGAGGCGTTCTTGCGCGCCTTGCTCGCGCTGGCCGGTCGGCTTGCAGACGCCGACGAGTGGGCGCTCGTGGGCCGCGAGTTCGCGCCAGTCTTCGCAGGGCTGCGGGATCGGCCACGGTCGCCCCCCGGTGGCTTGCGGTTGTCACGCTTGGCCCCCTTCACCTTGTTGAACGACGCTTGGCCGTTGCCACCACCTGTGACGATGAGTGGCGGCACGGAGGATGCAGGCAGAGGATGGGCTGCCTGCGGTTTTGTAGTTTTTGTAGATGTAGTAGTTTCCTCGTTAGAGTTAATTCCACTAGCAGCCGTGGGCACGAATCCCTCTGGCTGCGGGCCCGGCGAGGCGTCACGACTGGTGTCGATGGTGCGTCCGGCCGCTTCTACACGCCCTGTCGTGGAACCGTCAGACGGGCCAAGGTTGGCACGAGTGGATGGTGGCTCCGAACCAGGCGTGGTGTCAGATGCTTCTGACTGCAAGCAGACGATCGAGTCGCTCTCGAATGCACTGCTGGCTGCTACATGACCTTCTGCTGCACAGTCTCGGGGGCTTGAGGTAGCCCGCGCGAGAGACGGTGCAAGCTCTGGCATGGCACGAGTCACCAGGACTGGGCCTGGCTGGGTCATCACTGCCTCCTTGCTGGCGGCAGCTCGCTGCTTCACGTGGGCGTGTCGTCCCAGCACAATGCCGGTGCACACCTGACCAATTTCCTGCGCGCTCTTCAGAACCACCCCGAGAAAATTTGCTTTCTGAGTTGAGTTCTTCTCATTTTTTCCTTGCATTTTAGACCGAATGGCCGAAGCGGAAGGAGATGAGGAGGAAGCGGAGGCGCGGAGGAGAGGCGTCTCCGAGCGGCTCGTAGCGCAGCGGAGAGCTGAGCGAGGAGACGCCTCGACGAGCGCCGTAGCGGACGACTCATCGACTGAAGCGGAGGCCATTCGGTCTAAAATGCAAGGAAAAAATGAGAAGAACTCAACTCAGAAAGCAAATTTTCTCGGGGAAGATACAACCAGCAACCAGAACTGGGTCCAGTCGCCAATTCGTCTCTTGACCGCGTCGGCACCTTGGCTGAAATTCCACCCTCCAAGCTCCTCCTGACATTGCTCCATTGTCTGGACTTTTGCACCTACTTGTGCCTCAACGGCTGTCAGGGCGACAACAGAACGTTGAACCTTATCCCTTGCTCCAGGCATTTTTCTTGTCTCACAGAAGACCACCCCTCCCTCCGATAAGCTTCCTAGTACTACTAGTCCCGGGAATCCCCAGTTGCCTACCCTTCCTCCTCACTGTCCGTCCCGGACTCGTCACTGTCCGGCTGCCGCGGCCTCTTCCGCGCCTTTGTTTCTTGGACCCGCATCTCATTCGTTCGCGCGTAGTGGTTGAACGTCCGCACCGTCGACATCCCCGCCGCAGCGAGCTTTGTGCCTGCTTCAGATGCTTCTGCTGCTTGAGCCAGTTCACTCCCCCGTGGCGTAGAGTGTGGCCCCCATCCCAAATCAGGTCCGGGAACCAGCACATCCCTGTCGGGAAACGTTTGAGGAACTCTCGGAACCGGTTGTACGTGCACCCGTTGCCCCGGTTGAAGTAACGCCCACCGACTGTCACTTCTTCCAGATAATCCAAAGCCTGGATTGCCTTTGGGTGGTAGACGGTCTTGTGATAGCCCGGGGCTTTCGTAGCTGGGCTATCCGCCGAATTCCGCTTGTCATTGCGGACGTGCAGGTTTCGCTGCTTGCTGTTCCAGTCCCCCTTCGTCAGCATCATGCCTTCGTTCCTCCGAAGGACCGCCCCCATGTACGTCCAGAGCATGAGGGCCAAAGGCTGATCCTTCTTGCGCTTTGCGTCGGCCACTGCGAGTTGCAACAGGTCCTCTGTGAATGCTGCCCGTGCCCCCCGATCCCGCTTCTTGAGCTTGGTCTTTTGCTGGAAGCCCTTGACGATGTCCCGCGTCACCAGATCAGCCGCACAGAAATCCTCTCCTTTCGACAAGTCACCATTGTCAAGTAACCGGAGCTATGATCTCATAATCCTTACCCATCACGGGTCGCAGGGGACACGCGCTGTCGGTCGCGCTCTCCACCCCTACCTTTTGAATCGTTACGATTCACTCTTGGGCCGACAGCCGCTCACAGACGTCGCACCCGCGCCGGGGCGACCAATCGTGCAGGCCGGCAGCCCCACCCCCTCACTTTCGTTTGGGGCACTCAAACTTCTTGCCAGCACGCTTCTGGCGCCAAGTCCTTCGCCTTGTCCCGCGACGGGGATTCCGACCGATGACGCTTGCGATTGGGAGTCTCTGTGGCCCGTGACATCGAGTAGATGGCGTCGGACATCCACGCATCGTTCGACGCCGATGCCCGCCCCGCATGGGACGGGACCGGGAAGAACTTGTCCATCTGCACCAGTCCCGCTGTGCACAGCTCGCGGCCGGAGAGGGGCAAGCGTTGCCCCATGCTGCCCGTGCCATCAGGATGTAGACCATCTCCCGAAGTCTTCCGGCAGGGTGACTTCCCCCACGTCCCCCGCCTCCACGCTGTTCGCGAGCTGGCACCCGATTTCCTTGTCCAGGACTTGCTCCTTGAGGGTTTCTGGGAACTTTGAGGCAGTGCCGCGGATAAGCTGATGGAGCGGCTTGATCAACAGCAAAACCTTGCCGTCAGAGGAAGAGAGCTCTTCTTCACGAGTTGATCGACCAGGGGGAGGCTCTGTTCTTTGGCCTTCTTGTACTTCCCATGGCCGGTCTTCTCGTCGTCCGAGCCGTCTTGGCCTCCTTCGCGACTGCGGGAGTTCTTCGGTTTCTGCTCCTTCAACGCGTCCACCCACTTCTTGGCCTCCGCCGGGAAGTTCATCATCCACGGGATGGGGCTGTCAGTGAACAAACTCCCAACTTCTGCGCTGTCCAGTTGTGCCAAGAGGCCCTTGAATTCTGCGATGAGCTCCGCCCGTGCCGCAGCCTTGGACTCGCCCTCTACGCGCGTCTTGACCTCTTTGAGACGGCGGATCAAAGCGAGGAGCATCGGGTTCTCCGATCCCACGAGTGCCGCCGTGATCGGTCCCCCGCCGAAGAAGTCTCCTGTCCCGTCGAACGGTGGCGTCATTCCCCCATTCGCCGGAGGAGTGCCGTGGGAGCGCGTGTTTTCGAGCGCCAGGATGCGGTCGGCCTGCTCTTCGTCCCGCCCTGCGAAGTCCTCCTTGAGCTTCTTGTTGTCCGCTGCCAGCTTGGCGCGCTCGTCTTCCCACTTCTTACTGTCATCCGCCAGCCGGTTCACGGTCCGCCGCAAATCGGCCGCCTCTTTGTCCGCCTTCTTCAGGCTTTGTCCGCCTCCTCGTCTTGAGCCTTCTTCTGGCGCGTCGCCTCCTGCTCCGCTTTGCGTTGCGCCGCTGTCTTCGCCAAGGAAATGAGCTTCCGAGAGAAAACAAACGCCTTTGGCTTGTTTGCATACCGCAAGCAGACAGTGGTCGCGATTGACTATACCGGTGATCCCGACTTACTCCATAAGTCGAAAAATCATCACCTCATCAACCACACACACACAACTTGAAACACGAGTTCCGTTAGGAACCGTCCTCAGAACTTGGCTGCGAAGTACACTTCTTCGTC
>Ga0100379_10004721_pt1 | contig 11916 bp, 14 predicted proteins | sample CryGeymeta201503_FD_80418 | JGI IMG/M metagenome (GOLD analysis project Ga0100379, IMG submission 80418) | Groundwater microbial communities from Crystal Geyser aquifers in Utah, USA - Crystal Geyser metaG 2015-03 | ecosystem: Environmental > Aquatic > Deep subsurface > Groundwater | place...
GAGCTCGGAGTGTTCAGCTTCGGCCTACGAAGCCCTTTTCTTGTGCTCCTCCAACATCTGCTACTCATTGTCAACAGGGGAGGAGGGCAGTTGAAAGGCGTAGGTATAGTACTTCTTGTCAGCGTTGAAGGTGGGTATGATCGATCTGTTTTTGGTGAGTTTACTGCCTAGAGTATGTCTTACTTTTTGGGTAGGGGAGTGAAGGCAACAACGTGGGTTCCTTTGAAGTAAAGGTTGTCCTTGCCAACTAACCGGAAATGGTGTTTCCCGATCCTTTTGTTTTTGCTTGAGGTACTCATATTCAATAAAATAATTATTATTCAAAAAAGCATGTAGCTCTATTCTCTCAATCTCTCCGTGATTTCAACAATCCGATTCTTCCATTTTTTTATATTATTTAGAAGATTAATCCTTGACCAGCGGGTGTATATGACTGAAAATGTGCAATTATTGGTTATAATAATATCGTTAGGATCCTCATGGCTCTGTACGCACGCCTTATCATGCTCGTCTTTGCCCTCCTTGCTCTTGTCTAGACTGCCACCAGAAGCAGCGACATTGGATACATGCTAAGGGAGCACTACGATGATGGTTCAGAGATGAACCAACGAATCATCCTGGAGTTCCTAACAAGTGATGTTTGTCTGCAGAGATGCGATCGTTTGGGAAGAGACAGTCTACTGAACTAGTTCGAGAGCTACAGACAGGATTGGGTGGACAAGATGATTACCTACGTCATCAATGAACTGGGCCTGGATGCCGAAAGCGCCAGACATGTGCGACGCAACCCCTCTAGTTACAAAGTTAACTACGAGACCTTCAAACTTCTCGACTTCAAGTGATTGATATTTGCTATGCTTCTAGTTTTACACTCTTTGATACAATCTATCTCATTTTGGAGGGCATTCGCATATAGCATTCACCTCAATAAAACATAATTCACTTCAATCAGTCAACAAATATCAACTAATATAAGACTCAAACAGCATCACCTACCCCCCTTAGTCTCTTATTCACTCACATAGTCGTCGTCGCTTAGGTAGACAGGATGTTCGCTGTCAAGATCTCCGTCCTACATCTCTAGGGCTTTCAGTTAAGGAGGTTTTTACTCGTAATCGAATCCGCCTTTTTTGTTAAGTTGACCTGTTTTTCTAAAGTAATGAAGTTTGTCTTTATGCTCTAAACTGACAATGTGTTGGTAGTTATTTTCATTTTTCTTCATGAAGACCAAATCACCCTTGAAGCCAATTTTTTCAGAAGGACCAATGACTCTATGCAGCATCTTTCTAGTTTCCTTGATATTGTACTTGATCTTATCATTGACACTATTGATAGCTGGTTCTTTATCTTTTTTGTCAGGTTTGCTGTTGGATTCATTTATAACACAAAATTCATTGACTTTTAAAATAGCATCAGCTGTCAACTGTTGGTCATATTTGTCAGCTCTGTACATTCTGGCTAGAGCCCATCTGCATTCACGAGCTGTATGATGTCTGATAAGAACTTTAACCTTTTCATCATCGAAGGGGAGAAGAGCAGGTAATTATGAGGCATGCTAAGCTGCTATTTTTTGGAGCCTTCTTGCTTGCAATCTGATAATTTTGAGAAACCTGGCCTTTAGCTGGACACAGTTATTCAAGATAGCATGGATTCCATATTTTTTCTTGAACTCATCTCTGGCCTTTGCTAATGTCTTAAGTTATAGCATAAGATCCACCAGCTATAATTCAAGTTATTTTGTCCATAAAGTTTATTTTTCAATTCTTTGATTGAGAAATCGACCCGGACTTCTGAGGATTTCCCTCTCAGTATACTTTTCAGGTCGATAATATCGGTCGAGTTTCATCTTGCCAATTTTTCCTCTGAGAAGTTCTTGTATTTTAATATACAACTTGACTGCTTCCTGCTCAAAAAGAGATACACTTCCCAGATCATAAGTGACTCTGATAAACTTTCTGAGAGTTAAATACTCCGATTCGTCCATTTTTAGTCGTGATTGAAACAGCAGTGGGATGAGAGCCTTCATTTATGGATTTATCAAAGGCTTGATGTTTCTGTGACAATCATCAATCAAAAAATTCTCAAGTTTTCTATAGCTTTAGTTCATGACAGCTGTGAGGATGAGCATGTATCTCTTCTTATCAAGCTGGAGAACAGTTCTATCAGTTTACCAAACTTCCTCTTTCATGTTGTCTAAATTGTATCCTCTGTCACAAAAAGCCTTGGCTGCCAGTTTTTTCTAAGAATATTTTATCTATTCTTCAGTGGTTATCATCTGTGAATTCAGTATATTAGGTTTTAAATGGTGTTCCTTGTTGTCCTACTTTGTCCAATTTTGAGCTTTCTTGAGATTTTACTCATTCTCTCCATAAACAGAATCATCTACCATTGAAAATAGTGTTCGAGGTTTTTTGTCCTTCTTCTTTTTTGACTTTCCTTCTTTTTTAGGCTTTTTGCCCTCCAAATTGCTCTACGCTTTAGACATATGGCTGTAATTCGATCTCTCTGAGCCATACTAAGAGAAAGTCTTTTCTGGTATTTTGGGAGCTATCATTTTATCAAAGAGAGCCTAAACAAGATGATCAGTTTCCACGTCAGGTAGTGATCTTTCGATTTCGTCATAAGACTATCCAATTTCTTCGTTTGTGGGAATATGATCTGGATTTTATGGCAAGGGAATCGGAGATGTGAATGATAGATTGCTAATTTGAGACCTGAAGGAATATGAGCTAAAGTTGTCGTACTACTTGGTTGGGATGTACTCACTCATTTGATCTTTTGTGGTGAACAGATTTGTACAAAGCTATTTAAGACCTTTTGTATATTTTTTTATAGTTGTCGGATTCGCGTTTCAATGTGAGCCTAGGATTCTTTTATTTTTTTAAGGAATAGTTCACTGGACCTTCAAGTATTGTTAATATTAAAACTATTGGTTATTAAGTACACGCACTTACTAATTTAAGGTTGAAGTGTTAAGATGAAAAGGGAAAAATAATGGGATCCATTAAATAGCAGATAAGAAGATAGTGCCGGAAATATCTTTAGACTGAGTATTTTATTAATGATTACAGATAACGAGAAGAGTAGGATGATTGAACATTTTATGGCTCAGGTCAAAACTGAGGACATGCTCAATCTTGCCTTCATGAAACCCTTCTAAGTCGCCCTTCGCACTCATCGCACCGATAAAAGTGTACCCTCTGATTCATTGCCTCGGGGACTGATGATCGCACAAAAACAGTCCATCAACGATAACAAATATTCTCTCAAAAGACTAGAGGCCATTGATGCTACTCACCTCGAATAGCTGAGGGAAAAGAAAATGGACAACTATATATCACTTCTCAAAAAACCTGAAGTTAAGGACGAACTTTCAGCTTATCATGCTTCCCGCATGATTAGTCATGTTGGATAGGAAAAGGATCTTGGAGAACCAAGCTAAATGAAAGCTAAGGATCCGAAACATAATGGCATGGAAATTGGTATATGCGTAAGTGTGCACAATCAGAGCAAAAAGACCTTGAAGAATACTCTCAAGGGAGTAGCCAACAATATTGATGAAATTATCAGATCGGGAGTCAGTCCTGACGACATCTTTGTAGTGGTAGTTATTGACGGGGTCAGAAATGTCGACAAGTCACTTTTCGAGTATTTTGAGTAATTTGAAAGAGAAAGCCAGATATTTTTGTAAGAAGATGAAGAGCTGACAATCCGGAAAAAATATGAACATCAGCTTTACCATAATGAAGTTGAAAAAGACGAACCTTTAAATTACAGCAAATTTTTGTTTAAGTAAGATGAATTCCAAGAAAGGATAGACTGTAAATTCGTTAATATCAGAAAAAAATATGATGAGGTTCTGAGAATTAAAGGATCCATTCAGAACATCAAAAAAGAAAATGCCAAGGACAATGAAAACTTGAAAGTGATTGTCAACAGGCTAGCAGACAAGCAAAAAGCTATTATGAAGAAGATCAATAAAGGAAAAGGGGGAAACTCGATCGTCATCTCTGAAGAGAGTATCATGAAAGAGCTGGCAAATAGTGAAGAATAATGCAACCAGTATGTCAACACTCGACAAGATCTGGCATATGTCTCTGTCTATCGACTTCCAACCACCAGTCTGTCTGAGGAATGCAAGCTGAAGGCTGATGCTCTCAATGAAGGTCAAAACAAAGAAATGGAGGAGCAACTTGATTCATAGAGGTTGATGAATGAATCTGGAGAAAAAAAATCTTTGAATGAAACACTCAATGACAGATAGAATGGAAAAATTGGGTAAAAATTATTATATGTAAATCTATTCTTTTGTATCAAGTACAAAGAAACAGGAAAACTGAACTCTCACAACTGGTTTATCAATGGTTTCTGCCAATAGCTCAACCCAAAGTTCTTTTTCTTGATTGATGTTGGTGTAAGACCTTACCCTGATGCTATCTACAAGATGTACAGGCAGATGAAGGTCAATCCAAATGTTGGTGCTACATGTGGCTATTTGAGGCTGATTGAGGAGTTGGTCTAAGATGAGGAAACTGTCAAGGATGATGATGTAGATTGTCTGACTGGCTGCTTGAGATTGTTTTTCGATATTCAGAGATCTCAGCAAATTGAAACTCATCACTAGTACATCATGGAGTATTCCTTTGAGGCTCTCTTCAGGTTCATTCACGTTGTGCCATCATTTTTTTCGGGATACAACATGTACGCTCTTCGACCACCAGGCAAGAAGGCCGACGACCTTCTGAAGGAATATTTCAGAACAGTTGACTAAAAGATAGTTTCTAATAAAATTGTTCCGAGCGAGTTCACAGCAGGTGGTCTCCTAGCAAGAGTACTTTTGCCACGAACACTATGGAAGAGAATGTATAGAGTCGATCCAGACTCAGAGGAGCAACTGCTGGCCAACGAGAACACATATCAAGCTCAGAACAGAATTTTATGTCTGGGCATTCACAAGAACAACAAGGATATTGCTTTCATGCCTAATGTGTATGCTCAGGTGGAGCCCTATAAGAGAATCAGCGATCTGATGGAAGACAAGAAATTGGATATCAACGGTGGTGTTTTTAGTTTTGAAAAAGTAGAAAATGAGTTTGAACATACTGAGAAAAAAAGATAAAATTTCATGGTCAGGTTCCAGTTGGTTTATCTCTCATTTCTGAAGCTGATGGCATTTTTAGCTCCCGCTTTCTTGCTCTTTGCTATCCAATTTGCAATGTAAATCGTTCAAGAGGAGTTCCTGGCTGGCCTCTTTGCTACTGAATCATAATCAGGAGTGGGTGCCGTACTATATCGAACCTTTACCAATCTGGTGGTATTCATTTATGCTCTGGCCATATTTGCTATTATGTTCTTCAGCCTGCACCTAAGCGCCAAGGAGCAAAAGTTCGTCTACTATGCTCATCTTTCCTCAACAATTTTGGGCTTCTTTACTTTCCTCGCATTCGTTGTCTTCATTGTCCATATGATCCTCAATATTGTCCAGAAGGACAAAAGCTGTAAGTTATTTTTTACTCAGATTTGCAATCAGCATACGTGAATCAATTGGCCACTTTCATGGATCGTCAAACAGCTACAGCCATAGCTGACATTCTGAACTTTCTCCTCTACATATGTATAGTTGTCATGTTATTGCCATCGATCAGCTATTCCATCATTTTCGGAAAATTTGCCATTCTTTGGGAGACCTTTGTTGGATTCCCTGCTTACCTCTTCTACGTTCCTACTGAGTTCTGTGTTATGCCTATTTATGCCAAGTGCAGATTAGACGATGTTTATGGTCAAAATAGTGCAGGAGCCAAGAACCAGAAGTTGAGAGAGAGTTGGAAAATAGTAAAAATGACTGACGTGGCAAAATACTTATTCTGGAACATCGCGATAGGGATCACACTTCTGTTACTGCATGGAATTCTTCTTGTGAAATTTTTCCTGCTACTGATAATGATCGGACTGTTCATCTTGGTGACCCTTATCAAGTGGGTTCCAGGCTTTATATTTTTGCTGAGGTACAGGTTCAAAAAGAGAAAATATCCTATTGAACAGCAACCAGAAGAAAGAGAGGCCAACATTTCAGAGATGAAATTGAGAATTTTCGACACCATCAAAAGTTTTGAAGAGGATTTCACAATCAGTATCAAGGACTCCTTTGAAGAGGCAGCAATCATTGCTTAGAATAAGGATATCGAAAAACAACTGAAAAAGGAAGCACAAGATAAGAAAAGGGCCCAGCAACAGCAACAAAAAGCTTAGGAGGCACAGAAAGCATCCTTAGGTCACGACAGGGGAGGAAGCATAGCTTTTAATAACCTGGTTGGCCTCAATCAACCAAAATTCACAGCTAAAGTCCAGACCATCAGATAAAGCTCAGCAGTCCGACCGAGTTACTATCCATTCGCTGAAGGGGTTGCCAAGAAGCCACCTCCAGCCAATGCTCAAGCATCAGCAGGTATGCCACTAGAGATGGTTCTTCTAAAGAATCAGATGACCAAGGAAGCCACAGTAAATGCTGATATCAAACAGGACGAGCAGAAGTTAAAGAAAATGGATAACTTTAGGAGCACTATCAAGCCTCTAGGCTTTTGATGATTGTTCGATGATAGTCAAATAATCACCTATAATTATCATTTAGTCAGTCTATCCAACGAATCTTCTTCCCATGGCTCCATATGCCTGTTCTCTATGTTCCATCTTTGCTGATGAAGACTCCTCTACCGTCTTGTTTACAGTTTCTCCACTGACCTCTGTATATCCTTCCATCTGCCCAAACAAACTCTCCATAGCCTTCTTTCTTGCCATTGTTGTATTAGCCTTAATATTTGCGTCCGTCGGGCCAGAGAAAGTTTCCCTTTCCGTGCATTTTATCGCATTTCCAGAAACCCTCATACTATTTGCCGTCAATCCATCGGAAATGTCCATAGCCTTATATATGGTTGTCTTTGAATTATCCCTCATAAGTGCTGCCGTCTGGAAGGGTCATGATTCCATGTCCTTCTTTGACTCCTTTATTAAAGCTGCCTTAATATTCTGTTCTGTTGGCCCATTTTTCGTGCCCATAACCGTGTTGTAAATTATTGAGCCACTACCCTGTATAGGAAGTTCCATCTTATTTGAATAAAACTCCCTTACCTTCCATTCGACCATCGACCCACTATCCTTCGTATACTTCTCCGTTATTAAATATGCGTCTGCCTGTCCCGTTTGGCTTATCTCCTTTCCAGTATCCTTCAAATATAGACTTATCTCTGTTAAGCTGCTTTCCTCTGCCATTTTTCATCTCATCTTCCCACTGTCCATGATAGATGCTTCCCGTGTCATCTTCAGTGGGCTGTTTCCATTCGAATGGGTAGGTGGTGGTGAAGGCAAATGGGCCTAATCTGTCGTAAACTTATCGGACTGGTTCTGGGCAGTCAATGGGCAGGGCTTAGGGAATACTATCTGGTGGGTTTCGATCATTGATGAGGTTAACATGGAGGGTGGACTGCTTGTCCACACTTTGGCAGGTTTAGCAGTTGCCCATAATTTGAATTTATTATCAACCGTTGGCCAATCTTTTAACTTGTTTCCTACACTATACATATGCCAAATTGTGAGTCTTTCGAGGAGTATCAACAAATTATCGGTTCCTATAACGGTTCTTCAGTTAATAATCAATAATGCCGCACAACATATCATACACTCACATCGCTTCAATCCTTCTAAAATAAATAAACCGCATTCGAAATGACCCAACTCTTCTCCTACCTATCCTCTAAGAGCGAAGATAAAAGTATGATTAAGAAGGGAACTACTTTCCTTTACCCGGTCTCAACTTTTCAGTCAAAACAAAATAAGGCAAGCAAGGAGTTACTACTTTGATTGAATTTATCAAAAAGCAGAGAGAATGTGCTAATCTATAGTGGAGCTACTAGTTGCATCAGGCTGCTGACAAGCGATGTCATTTTCTCAGTAGCAGTTAGGAACAAAATGTCTTCAATAGAGTCGCTAATCTTCAAATCGGTGAACTTGTCAGTGAATTCACCTCGTGGAGAGGACAGTTAGTCTAACTAACTTTCTATGGTTTTATAGAACCGAGGGAGTATATATGTTAACTGTTGCTGGAAGACGGCAGAGAACAAAAATAAAATAGAGTGTAATTTTTCAACAGGATGGCTTGTTACATCGGTATCGGTATCAACACTCATGAAAAGTACCGATTTGTGATAGTTTTGATCCTGGCTAACCAAGTAGTCACTCATGAGCCGATCGCATCTCTTAAAAATATCAGAGAAGACAGTATCAGGGAGAGTACGAGTAACAATAGAATGATGAGATAAAGCAATCGGGGAGGAAAGATGAGGTAAAGTACCAGCAATAATATGAGATTAAGTGGAACAGGAAGCAACAATTTAAAGAGGAAAAATAGTAATGTGAGTGTCAATATCAGGGAAAGTAGCAGAAGTAACGGAATCAATGCTCAGGCCAGATCCAGCGATAGAGGAGAAAAGGTCTAAGGAGCTGAATAAGCATAACCATAGGCAGGAGGTGTTGATCCAAGGGTGAGTGCTCATTAACCTTACTTCCAGGCTCCCCTCTATCCTCCAACCGCAGTGCAAGGTGAATCAGAGTAATAAGTTCTGGAGTGTAGAATGTAAGATTGTCTGATATACTGATGTGGCATAATTAATTGGTTTAAAAACGATCAGCAGAGAGCAGCTAAATGCTGAATAACGCCTTAACTAATCAATGTGTTGCTGCTAAATTTTACTATGTGGTAGCCTGATATGCCGTGGATTGATTCGACTGATATCACCTAGTTAGTGGCCAGACGAACAGTGAAGGAGTCTATCTCCTTGAACTGCAACTTCTGAGCAGTCAAGTGCTCGACTATTCTGAGAAAGATGATTCTAGGAGCCTAATTGAGAAGACATTGAGCATTGAAAGGTCCAAAATGCATTTTAGGGAACTTAGTAGGCATTTCCTTGAAATTAATTATTTTTGAATTTTCTGTTGCTCCCTATTGCTATGTTTTTGTGTGACCAACCTGACCATGAGTGACGCTCTTGTGATGCTCGCTAGTCTCAGGTACTTTTAATTTCTGAGTAACACTCGCTCCAAAAGATTATCTTCTTTTTTCGCTCATCATCGAAGAGGACATGTTGTTATGCTTCCGCAATTAAGTGATTTACTTGTCAATTTTTATGGAAATCTGTTTGAGTTGATCAGACAGTTACTATCGACGTTTATTTTTGCTGTCAGTTCTGGCAGGTTCGATCTATGTTTTTTAAACAAATGGGTCTTCAGCTGGGGATTAGGACTATCCTTCGGCTTTGTTGGCGGCCTCTGACTTGAGGGTAGTTTTGTAAATGGCTTATTTATCAACTCTTGTGGGAAAGCTGAACCTTTTGTCCTCGACATCCGAGCGAGTAGTTGCTGCATGAGGTCGATTATGGATGGTGCTGTTGAGATTAATTGTGCCTACTGGCGTATTTGAACTACTAGGCTCATACTGACTGCTATTTTTGTGCTTAGGGAATAACTTGAATTCCTCATATGTTTATTTCTTCTTATGAGCACCTCCAATAATTTTCCCTTTATTGGCCTATACAAGTGAGGAAACTATTTTACTAGCATTGAAAGAATCGTTGACCTTGATAGTGTCTTTGGTGTTATTGGAAGTCGTTGTAGGCTTCTTTAGAGGCATGTAGTAATCTTTCTTTACTTCAGGTTTGTATATAAGAGGGCTGTTTGATCGCCTATCTTTTTAGGGGGAAAGGATCGACGGATTTTTCTAAGCTTTTTTCTTGAGTAGGTAGTAAAAAGCAGTGACGTTATTGTGTCTATTGTTGGCTATGTAATTTTTAATCTGGGCAGTATCAGTGGTTACTCCCATTCTTTTCATAGTGTTGATTACAGCTTAGTCAGCAGTAATCGAATCACTACCGACAATGATACCCCTAGCATCATATTTTTTATCGACCAAGTTATACCACTTGCTCTCTTTGATCTAATCAATCTTATATCTGCTTTCAGGGTTGACATTAAGTATATTTTTAAGCATTTCCTTGGAATCAGCTGTGAGGACCTTTGGTTGCTCGTACTAACCCATCATTATCTTTTTGTATAGTTTGTTTGTGTTTGGGTCTTCAAAGGGAAGGTACCCGCATAGCATGGCGTAGAGTATGATTCCACAGGACCATACATCGATATTGAGGCATTCATAGCGCTTGCCAGCGATCATTTAAGGAGCAGCATAGCATGGACTTCCACAGGCAGTTTTGAGTTTCTATCCAGGTTTGTACTGGTTACTGAGTCCGAAATCCACTATTTTGATTCTTTTGTTCTCGTCAAACAGTAGGTTCTAAGGCTTAAGATCACGATGAACTATGCCTATTTTGTGGATGTACTCGACTCCCGACAGCAATTGTTGCATGAAGCCAATGGCTTACTGTTAATCTAGCCGTTTCTTTCGGACTATGTAGTCGAACAACTCCCCACCAGCTGCATACTCCATAATGAGGTGAATATCAGTTTTAGTTTCGATGATCTGAATGGATCCAATGTGTACCTCGTAAAGTTGGACGATATTGGGGTGCCTAAGTATTTTGAGGATGCAGATCTCTCGGGTGACTCTTTATATGTCTGCCTGTTCAACAATTTTTTATTTCTGGAGGGTTTTGACAGCCACCTTCATCTCTGTAGGAGTGTGGATCCCCAGTCTGACTTTCCCAAATGTCCCCTCGCCTATGGTCTGTCCTGAATAGATATCGATCTACCTACTCGGTAGTTCCCGATTACAAATTATCCGTGCGCTGCCGTGCTCATCAGTTGAACTATATAAATCACTCAGTTATAAACAAAACCTCCTTCAATAAAACATTCCTACTGACTTAGATCTAACAATAAAGTGTATAAACCATCAGAAAGAAAGGTCAGGTCGGAGAGTTCAGAGAGTTACACCCCAACAGTCATGGATCTTTCTGAAAATTTAAATCAGACCTAGAGTATCTAAGGAGATGATAGGGTGGCGTGATTGTTTCCTTCGCGAACAAAACCGATTTACCAACTGTTGATGCCCTAGGACTCAAGATCACGCATTAATGCTTCTTTCTTGGAAGGGTTTACTGACATAAGTAGACCTCCGCTTGTTTCAGCAGCGTAGCCTTCCAAAAAACGAAAATTCATCACTTTTCCCTCCACCTTAAGTAGATGCTTATAGACAGGGAGTCGATTGATAACAAACTCTATCTTATTTTTTTGAGCCTGAGCTAAATAGTCAGCATGCCCGAGTATGCCAAAACCAGTCACATCGGTACATGCTCCAACTTGATGCTTTCTCAGTAGGCGGGCTCCAACCAAGCTTAAAGTAGCCATTTGTTGCTCAGCACGATAGTAGGCTTCGATTAGATCTGATTATTGGGAATCTACTAAAATTTTATCTCTTTTCTATTTGTTTGTTTTGAGCCACTGCATAGCATTGATTGCCATTCTTGTACCTAGTGGTTTTGTAAGAACGAGAACATCCCCTGGTTGAGCATAGTTAGGCATGATGAACTGTCCATCTTATACAACAGCAATGGCACATCCTCCCATCATTGGCCAAGGGTTGTAAACAGTCTGCCCTCCTCCGACCTGAGCTCTTGCTTGCTCTGCTGCCTCTGAAAAGCCTTGAATCATTAGAGTAGTAGTGACATCTTTTTCTTTTTCGTCCATGTCCACAGATACTCCCAGGATCATGAGTACTTCCTGGATGTTGGTGATGCCCATAGCATAGAGATCAGAAAGAGTGTTGCAGAGAGCGATTCTTCCGAACATGTAAGGAGACTAGACAAGAGGGTAGAAGAAATCAAGTGTGGATACTAAGGTGTGTGGATGCACTTTTATGGCTGATACATCAGGTGTTTCGATGCCCACTGGCTTGGGAAGTTGGGAAAGATAAGA
>Ga0100379_10004723_pt1 | contig 11913 bp, 11 predicted proteins | sample CryGeymeta201503_FD_80418 | JGI IMG/M metagenome (GOLD analysis project Ga0100379, IMG submission 80418) | Groundwater microbial communities from Crystal Geyser aquifers in Utah, USA - Crystal Geyser metaG 2015-03 | ecosystem: Environmental > Aquatic > Deep subsurface > Groundwater | place...
ACTCATTTTTAAATTGATTAAGCTCCTTATTGTTTCGAGCGCAAAAAGCCACGTCAAATCCTGCAGCGAAGAATTTTTGAATAATCGCTTTCCCTATTCCTTTGCTGGCGCCACTCACCACTATATTTGGTCTTCTCATCGTTTCACTTCAATTTTCGGCTGCCGAAGTTAGGAATTAAGACTTTATATTTACCGCCCAATCGCCATGTTACTATTTTATAATTTCGGTCGTTATCTCCTTTTTCTCGCGAGCATGTTCTCCAAGCCCGAGAAAATTGGTATCTATATAAGTCGCACTTTCAACGAGATGGTGAGCATAGGTATTAATTCGCTACCCATTGTAGCTATTATTGCTTTATTCTCTGGGGGAGTGAGTACCATTCAAACTTCCTATCCATTAATTGCAAGTTGGATTTCCAAAACAATCATTGGCTCCATTGTGAGTGATACCGTGATTCTTGAATTTGCACCCACTATCACCTGCCTGGTGCTTGCCGGTAAAATAGGGTCAAGCATTGCCTCTGAAATTGGAACCATGAAAGTTTCAGAGCAAATTGATGCACTCGAAGTCATGGGAATCAATAGCACCGGTTATTTGGCACTTCCCAAAATTATTGCTGGAGTGATTATGATACCCATGCTCATTATCATCGCTATGTTCTTAGGAATCTGGGGAGGTATGATGGCTGGAGTCGCTACAGGAATCTTGCCAGCGGAGCTCTTTATGGAAGGGGCAAGAGGTTCTTTCAAAACATTTAATGTGATGTTTGCGCTGATTAAAGCGACGAGCTTTGGTTTTATCATCACCAGTATTTCGTGTTTTCAGGGTTATTTTACCGAAGGTGGTGCATTGGAAGTAGGAAAATCTTCTACCAATGCCGTAGTATACAGCTCGGTAATGATCTTATGTGCCGATTATGTAATTGCCCAATTATTCCTTTAATCCATGATTGAAATCCAAAACCTGAATAAGTCTTTCGGCGATAAAGAAGTTTTGCGGAATATCAATGCGACCTTCTATCCCGGACAAGTAAACGTAGTCATCGGAGCAAGCGGCAGTGGGAAGTCGGTGCTCATGAAATGCATGGTTGGGCTTGTACTGCCCGATACAGGAAAGATTCTTTATAAAGGAGAAGATTTTATTGCCATAGATTATAAAACAAAGAAGGAAATCAGGGAACAAATTGGTATGCTCTTTCAAGGATCTGCCTTATTCGATTCGCTGACTGTTGAGGAAAACGTAGATTTTCCGCTGAAGATGTTCAGTAATATGACAAAAGAAGAACGCCTAGAAAGGGTGAATTTTTGTCTTCAGCGAGTGAAACTAGAAAATGCCAACAAGCTTTTTCCCTCTGAAATTTCTGGAGGAATGAAAAAAAGGGTAGGAATTGCACGCGCCATTGCCTTAAATCCGAAATACTTATTCTGTGATGAGCCAAATTCAGGTTTGGACCCTGTAACCTCGAGGGTAATCGACTTATTGATCAAAGAAATCACCGAAGAATACAATATCACCACCATCATGAACTCCCATGATATGAAAACCCTTTTTGATATTGGCGATAATGTGACCTTCATCTATAAAGGCGATTTAGAGTTCGAAGGAACGATTGAAGACTTTAGAAATAGTCCGAGTCCGCTGATTGAAGAGTTCCTTGGAGCCTCCTATTTTCAGCGTTAGCAGCGGCTCCTCAATTCTATTTGAGTTTCTTTTTCAAGAATGGAGCGGTCAAGGATTTTTTGTCGTTGATCAGGTCCTCTGGTAATCCCTCAAAGAGCACCTTCCCGCCGTATTCACCGCCTCCTGGTCCTAAGTCGATTATCCAGTCGGCACATTTTACCACATCCATATTATGCTCAATCACCACCAGCGTATGTCCTTGTTTAATTAAGGCATCGAATGAGGCCATGAGTTTTTTGATATCATGGAAGTGTAGACCAGTGGTGGGTTCATCAAAAATGAAGAGAATCTTTTCACTGCTATTGCCTTTTACCAGAAAGGAAGCAAGCTTGATCCGTTGCGCCTCACCACCGGATAGGGTATTGGAGGATTGTCCGAGTGTAACATAGCCCAACCCCACATCGGCAAGTGGTTGCATCTTATTCTGAATGGCTTGTACATCAAAAAAGAACTCGAGCGCTTCGTCAACCGTCATATTCAAAACATCTGAAATGTTCTTATCCTTATAGGTAACCTCAAGCACTTCTTCCTTGAAACGTTTTCCTCCACATACTTCACAGGGAAGGTGGAGGTCGGCCATAAACTGCATTTCCACAATAGTTTCGCCTTCGCCTTTGCAATTATCACAGCGTCCACCATCTACATTGAAGGAGAAATGCTGGGGTTTAAAGGCTCTTGTTTTGGATAGATGTTGCGAGGCGTATAGGTCGCGAATGGCATCATAGGCCTTAATATAGGTAACCGGATTCGAGCGCGAAGATTTTCCGATAGGGTTTTGGTCCACCATTTCAACACGGTCAATGCGCTTTAATGCGCCATCAAGTCTGTCGAAGGCTCCAGTTTTGGTCCCTGTATACTGGCCAAGCTGTTTCTGTAGGGCAGGGTAGAGCACCGTTTTAATGAGCGATGTTTTACCCGAACCACTAACCCCTGTTACGCAGGTCATCACTTGTAATGGAATATTCACACTCACATTCTTGAGGTTGTTTTCACGAACTCCATGCATTTCAATCGCTTCATTCCAAGACCTACGCCGTTCTGGAATCTCGATCTTAGCCCGTCCATCCAGATATTTCCCAGTTAAGCTTTCGGAAGAACGTATCTCTTCATGATTTCCTTGAAAGATGAGTTCACCTCCAAGTGTACCTGCGAACGGGCCAATATCAACAAGTTCATCGGCCGCCTCCATCACTTCCTCATCATGTTCTACCACAATCAAGGTATTGCCCAAATCTCGGAGTTCCTTCAGCACTCCGATTAGTCGGGCCGTATCTTTTGGATGAAGACCAATGCTCGGTTCATCTAATATATACATCGAACCAACTAAACTACTTCCCAAGTTGGTCGCTAAGTTAATACGCTGTGATTCTCCGCCAGAAAGGGTATTACTCAGTCGATTCAGCGTCAGGTAACCGAGTCCGACCTGCACTAAAAAGTGCAAACGACTGCGGACTTCCTTCAGCGGACGATCAGCAATGCTGCGGTCTTGTTCGTTTAGGTTTAGTTTATCAATGGCTTCCATGGCACGTTCAACAGGCATTAGAAGCAGGTTAGAGATGCTGTAGAGTGGTTTATTCTCTGGGTCGGTGAGTTTGACGTAGTTTGCATCCGGACGCAAGCGGGTGCCCTTACAATCAGGGCAGGTAGTTTTTCCTCTATACTTCGAAAGCATCACCCGGTATTGAATTTTATAGGCCTTTTCTTCCAGGAATTTAAAGAATTGATTTATGCCCTTCATTCCTTTTGCACCTTGCCAGAGCAAATCTTTTTCTTCTTCTGTTAAGTCGTAATAGGCACGATGAATCGGGAAATCCATGAGTACGGATTTTCTTGCGAAGTCGTGTTTATAGGTTTGCATGGTTTCGCCACGCCAAGGAGCTACAGCGCCATCATATACGGAGAGTGATTTATCGGGCACAACCAAATCTTCATCAATGCCGATGACAGATCCAAAGCCTTCACATTTCGGACAAGCCCCATAAGGATTATTGAAGCTAAAAAGATTGACGGTGGGTTCTTCGAATTGAATCCCATCCGTTTCAAAGCGGTTGGAAAAGTGGATGATTTCTTCTTCGTCATCCTTTTTTATCAGTGCCATACACTGTCCATTCCCCTCAAAGAAGGCCGTTTGGGCTGAGTCGGCAATGCGCGAGTTCAATTCATCATCACCAATCTCTAGCATCATGCGATCTACGACAAGGGCAACTTCTTTATTTGAAATGGTTTTGAGTTTCTTGGCATATTCTTCCAAGAAATCATCTATTCGGTAGAGCTTATGTTTAAAATAGAGGCGACTATAGCCTTTTTGTTGAAGTAGTGGGAGTTCAGTGGCAAGTGACTTTCCCGGGATTAGCGCACTCATCATCAAAACAGTATGTCCCATTCCTTCCTTTAATAACTCCTCTACTACATCATCTGGCGTATGCCGCTTGACTTGTTTGCCACTTATTGGAGAGAAGGTCTTACCCGCTTTGGCGAATAGAAGCTTGAGGTAGTCATATATTTCAGTAGAGGTCGCAACTGTCGAACGTGGATTTCTTGTATTGACCTTTTGTTCAATGGCAATGGCCGGAGCGATTCCTTTAATATAGTCAACCTCGGGTTTGTTCATTTTTCCCATGAACTGACGCACGTAGGCAGACAGACTCTCCACATAGCGCCTTTGACCTTCAGCATAGAGCGTGTCAAAGACCAGGGAAGATTTTCCCGAACCAGAAACGCCTGTTACCACAGTCATTTTATTCCGCCGAAACGCAATGTCAATATTCTTGAGATTATGCATACGCGCCCCTTTGATAAGGATGAATCGTTTACTGTCGGTTGGAAGTTCTTTTGCTTTGTTCACGCTGATTTAACAATGGAAATACAAATCTGCCCCATTTTTTCTGAAAAAAAATTTAAAGATTCATTGGATAATTCGAAATTTATTTAGTTATATTTATAAAAGTTTTTAGAAACTGTTCTCACCAAAACCAATAAGCGTATTCGAAAAACCTCTACCTGTCAAGTATATTTTATTCGCACACACGAGTAGTAATTTTAAAAGGAGGTTTGATATGAAGCTTACACAGATTAGCGACAAAGAGTTGTTGCAAGCTTATGTTCATGGCAATGAAGCATGTTTAGAAATGCTTATAAAGCGGCATAAGAGAAAAATTTTCACATCCATTTATCTTATCGTTCACGATACCTATATCGCTGAAGATATATTTCAGGAGACCTTTATCAAGGTGATTCAAACCATTCGCAGTGGTAAATACAAAGAAGAGGATAAGTTTATTCCTTGGGTAATGCGTATTGCACGCAATATGTCCATCGATTATTTCCGTAAAACACGCCGTGTGGTGATGGTGACCGGAGAGGATGGCGAGGATATTTTCTCTCGTTTAGAAATAAATGAGACAAATCGTGAAGATGAGATGATTTTAAATCAAACTCAGAAGACGGTAAGGAAACTGATTCAGACTTTACCTGAAGAGCAGCGTACTGTTTTGATTCTCAGACAATATGCGGATTTGAGCTTTAAGGAAATCGCGAAAATTACGGGCGTAAGTATTAATACAGCTTTAGGCCGTATGCGCTATGCGCTAAATAATTTGAGAAAAATGATACTTGAAAAGGAGTTAAATTTGCAATAAGGATAGTTTATATTCGTTAGAGGATATAAACAGCACTAAATGCAATGAACTCTACTATCACTGAAACTGAAGTTCTTCGTTATATCTACGGAGAAACTAATCCCGAAGAATCTAAGGCAATACGGGAAGAACTGAAAAAAAATTACGCCTTAAAATGTTATCATGATCGGATGATGGAAACCAAAAACGAACTAGAAATGTTCGGAATGGAGCCGGATGAAACGTCGGTGAACATCATATTGGAATATTCCGCTTCCCATCACGATAGCCTGGAACATCATTAATTTCTTTTATTTTCGTGCGTGCTTAAAAAAGAACGTTACGAGAAATTTCTTGAATACCAACTGACACATCATCCAGAGGTTCAAACGGAATTATTCTATTCCAACCCTTATGAGTTGTTAGTTGCCGTGATTCTGTCTGCACAATGCACAGATAAGCGCGTGAATTTGGTCACCCCCGCAATTTTCAAGGACTTCCCAACGCCGGAAGTGATGGCGGTGAGTAATTTTGATGCGCTTTTTCCTTATATCCAATCTATATCGTACCCAAACAATAAAACAAAACACCTTCTGGGTATGGCAAAAATGCTGGTGGAGGATTTTAATTCAGAGGTGCCGGAAAGTATTGATGACTTGCAGAAGCTTCCGGGTGTAGGTCGCAAAACGGCCAATGTCATCGCCTCTGTAGTTTATAATAAACCGGCCATGGCTGTTGATACCCATGTTTTCCGAGTTGCTGCTCGTATAGGATTAACCACTGCAGCAAAAAACCCGCTTCAAGCAGAATTGCAATTAGTCAAGAACATCCCGGAAGAACTTATACCACGCGCCCACCATTGGCTCATCCTTCACGGTCGTTATGTATGTTTAGCTCGTAAACCCAAATGCGATCAATGCGGCATGACGGGTATCTGCAAGTACTTCGAGAAGAATTTGTGATTTCTGTCCCATAGCCTATCGTGATGTGATTTATGATTTTCTTTTCAAAGAAGTACCAAATGCACTCTTATTAATCACCTTAGCTTCTGTCCATCTAGCCCTCTCAAATAGGAATTTCTTCACCATAGAAATGGGGTTCTGTATGAAGAATATACAAATCAATACAGCACTTCACCCGCGCTAAGTATTCTCTGATTTGCACTTTTACTCCGTAGCGAGTTCCAACATCTTGTGCATTAGCTCCTATTAGATGGATTCCTTTGTTTTGGCCTATAAAAATTGCACGCTCATTATGGAATTTTTGGGAGACCACAATGGCATCATCCTGTCCAAATATCGCTTTTAAACGCACCACCGAATCTAAGGTGCGAAACCCGGCATAATCTAAATGAAGCACTGAATCGGGTACCCCCAACTCAATAAGCGCTAAACGCATGGCTTCGGGTTCGTCGTATTCGGCAGTATGATTATCGCCACTCAGTACGAAATGCTGGACTTTCCCAGAATTATAAAGCTCTGAGGCAAGTTTCATGCGGTAGGTGAAGTAGAGGTTGGGCTGTCCGTTCTTAAGTGTAGGACTCGTACCCAAAACAAGGGCTGCTTTCTTCTGTGAAATGGATTCAATAGTTGAAAAATGGGCACGTTTAGTTTGTTCAACAATATAGCTATTGCATGCAAGTGTTATCATGATTAAGGTAATACCCGTAAGCAAACTCCTTAGCTTCCATTTTTTCATTGGATTAAGGTATTTCTATCTCCTTATTTTTCCAAGAGAGGTTTCAATATTTGCATTCCTGTTCGACTTACAGGTACCGATTGACCACTACTTAGAATCACTTCATAACCTTGTCCTGTTCTTTGTTCTAGTCGGTCGATATGATTTACATTGACTAAATAACCGCGATGTACACGAACGAAGCGTTCGGATGGCAAGGAACTTTCGAAGTAGCTTAAAGTCCTTTTTTTTGCGAATGCACCTTGTTTTGTTCGAACGACTACATAGTCGTCGTCCGCTTCAACCACGAAAATCTCATCATAAGGGAGCACATGAATTTTACTTCCATTTTTAATGGCTACTCGATCCGCCAAAGGGTATTGAATAGCAAACTGTTCCACTGTTTCTTTGCTAGGAAGTTGCTGTGGAATACGTTCCTTAAATTTTTGAATGGCATGGTCGAAACGTTCTTGAGAAAAGGGCTTCAATAGATAATCAGCTGCATTTTGATCGAAAGCGCGCATGGCGTATTCGTCAAAGGCGGTGGTGAAGATAACTGCAGGGGTATCATCCAATACTTCAAGCATTTCAAACCCATTCAATTTGGGCATCTGAACATCTAGAAAGATTAAATCTGGATTCAGCTCTTGAATTGCCTTCACTCCATCAAATCCATTATGGCATTGTGCTAGGATTTCTATATCCGAATGTTTCCCGAGAAATTCGGCTACCATAGCGCAAGCCAACGGTTCGTCATCGATAATTATAGTTTTAATCATGGGGTAGGGGGAATTTTAAATAAGCCGTGAAAAGTTCGTCTAATGTGCGTGTCTCTAAAAGGTCGTTTCGTGCAAAAAGCAGATATAATCGTCTTTTTACAGCAGCGAGTCCAAACCCCGTTCCTTTGACCTGAGAGGAGCTCGAATCGTAGGGGTTGCTAATAGCGATATGCAAAAAATGATCGTCGGATTGAGCCTGCACTTTGATACATACCTCACCAATGGTACCGTATAATCCAAACTTAATGGCATTTTCCATGATGGGCTGCAGAACCAAAGGCGGTACCGGAATAGAAAGCAAGTCATTGCTTACATCAATGGTAGCCTGAAGTCGGTGTCCAAATCGTACTTGCTCGATTTCAAGATAGAGTCGAATATAATCGAGTTCCTCACTCAATGGGATAAATTTGCTTTCTTCACGCCTCAAGGTTCCACGAAAAAAGTCGGAGAGTTGCAGTACCATTTTACGCGCTTGCTCGGGTTTTGAGCCAATGAGCGCATTAATGGAGTTCAAACTATTAAATAGAAAGTGAGGCTGCAGTTGTTGGCGCAATTTATAAAGTTCTGCATCTTTCGATGCCTTGTCGGCTTCTTCTTGTCGGGCCAATCCGCTTTCTAAATCCTTCACTCGAAAATAGAACCATGCTACGGAGGTGGATCCTACAAAGAGCAAAGCGGTGAACATAAAACGTGGCCAGAAAAACTCTTCGCCTAATCGCAGAATCTCTGCTGCATCATAATACAATGGGTACAGCATTTCAATGATGATGCTAAATAATATGCTTAGAAGTAAAGCTACCGAACCAATGAATACCAATACATACTTGTATGGATGATAAAAGGAGAGGGTAATTACCAGGTAAATTAGCATGATGGCCAGAAGTGCTGCACTGCTTAAACTATCGTACAACGCTCCTTCCAGACTTAAATCAGCCTGGTTTAAGTTAAGAAAAAGGAAGCCCCCTAGCGATAGGCAGCATAGTAGGAAGTAAATCCAGTTATACCGATAAACCAGCGGGTGACTTAACATGTATTAATAGTTTTGAATATCTACTCCGCCAAAGAGTACTGTACCTTTCAAGATAAGAACTTTATCTGGAACTACTTCTAATCCTCCTCTTCCGCGTTTGTCTTCAATTCCAGCAGCAATGGTGGTCATTTGTGTTTTGACTTCCCAGTTATTGGGGACTACAATTTTAAGTCCGCCAAACATGATAGAAATGTCTATAGTAGCTTCATTTTCAATGCTAGCCTGACTCATATTCAGTTCGGTTCCGCCAAATATGATATTGATTTCACCGCCTTTAAAGTTTTTAGATAAAATATGCTTTTTTGATCCACAGAACATCGCATCGACTTCCAGTCGGTCTTTGCTGTCTGTTTCTTCCCAAGAGCCTCCCATTTGTCGACGGGGTCCGCAGTCTTTTGATTTATTTGGACGCAGTAGAATAAACAGGCCAAGAATGATGATTCCAATTGGCATGAATAAATAGTGCATTTCTGAAGGGAGAAGGTCAAACCTCTTAATGAGCCAACTTATACCCAATAGCGTTATAAGAATAGGTCCCATTCTCCGAAACTTGGTCTTAATAGAAAAGAGCAATCCAATAACGATGACAATGAAAGGTGCACTGATTACCCACGATGGGATAAAGGCGATATGGAGTCTATTTAGAAGCCATAGAATTCCTATCAATATGAGGATGAAGCCGAAAAACCGACCGCTATGTTCTTTACCTGGATGTTCTGGATGCCGCATAATGGATATCTTTTATTCAAAGGTAAAAGCAATTTAAATAGGTGAAACAGTTACTTGTTGAGCGCATAATTCTGGTAGGTTAATGGAGACAGGTATCGGTGAACGGTAAAAAAAGAAACCCCGATTCTGGGAAGAACCGGGGTTTCATCTATCACTGGGCTAGATTATTTTACTTCTTCGAAGTCTACATCTTGCACGTCTTCGGTGTTTGCTTCACCACCAGGAGCTTGTCCTTCAGCACTTTCAGCTCCACCTTCACCTTGTTGGGCATTGTAGATGTCTTGAGAAGCGGCTTCCCAAGCTTTGTTCATTTTCTCCATTGCCGCATCAATAAGTACGATGTCTTTTTGCTCATGTGCCGTTTTCAATTCGGTTAATGCGCCTTCGATATCTGCTTTTTTCTCTGCCGGAATTTTATCACCGTAATCTTTCAGCTGCTTCTCAGTTTGGAAAATCATTTGATCTGCACCATTGATTTTTTCTACTTCCTCTTTGGCTTTTTTGTCGGACTCGGCATTGGCTTCCGCTTCTTTTTTCATTTTTTCGATTTCTGCATCACTCAAACCAGAAGATGCTTCAATACGAATTTTTTGTTCTTTGCCGGTTCCTTTGTCTTTTGCAGACACATGCAGGATACCATTCGCATCGATGTCGAAAGTAACCTCTACCTGAGGAACTCCGCGCGGTGCTGGTGGAATATCAGCGAGATGGAAACGTCCTAAAGTACGGTTGTCGCGTGCCATTGGGCGCTCTCCTTGCATCACATGAATCTCAACAGAAGGTTGATTATCCGATGCGGTGGAGAACGTCTCACTACGTTTGGTAGGAATAGTCGTGTTGGCGTCAATCAAACGTGTCATCACATTACCCATGGTTTCGATACCAAGTGACAATGGAATTACATCGAGCAAAAGAACGTCTTTCACTTCTCCAGTCAATACTCCTCCTTGAATCGCCGCACCAAGTGCAACTACCTCATCCGGGTTAACCCCTTTTGAAGGCTCTTTTCCAAAGAATTTTTTCACTGCTTCTTGAATGGCAGGGATACGAGTTGACCCACCTACTAGAATAACTTCGTCGATATCCGAAACACTTAAGTTTGCATTTTTCAAGGCCGACTTACATGGATCGATGGTACGTTGAATTAGCTTATCTGCCAATTGCTCAAATTTCGAGCGGCTCAAAGTTTTAACCATGTGCTTAGGCACTCCATCCACCGGCATGATATATGGCAAGTTGATTTCTGTACTGCTGCTGCTTGAAAGTTCGATTTTTGCTTTTTCAGCTCCTTCTTTCAAACGTTGCATGGCCATTGGGTCTTTGCTCAAGTCGGCACCTTCATCGCTTTTGAATTCAGCTACTAGCCAGTCGATGATTACGTTATCAAAGTCATCTCCTCCAAGGTGGGTATCACCATCGGTCGATTTTACTTCAAATACACCATCTCCTAACTCAAGGATAGATACGTCATGTGTACCTCCACCGCAGTCGAATACCGCAATTTTTAGTTCGGATGTTTTCTTGTCCATTCCATAAGCCAGTGCTGCTGCAGTCGGCTCATTGATGATACGTTTTACCTGTAGTCCTGCAATTTCACCAGCCTCTTTGGTGGCCTGACGTTGCGCGTCGTTAAAATAGGCAGGAACAGTAATTACCGCTTCTGTTACTTCTTGACCCAAATAATCTTCTGCAGTTTTCTTCATCTTTTGAAGAATCATCGCCGAAAGTTCTTGAGGGGTATATAAACGTCCGTCGATGTCGACACGTGGCGTGTTATTATCGCCTTTCTGAACGTTATACGGTACACGAGATACTTCGTCAGTTACCTGATCAAATGTATTCCCCATGAAACGCTTAATCGATGATATGGTATTATGTGGGTTTGTGATCGCTTGACGTTTTGCAGGATCACCAATTTTCCTTTCGCCGTCTTTAATAAATGCGACAACAGAAGGAGTAGTTCTTTTGCCTTCGCTGTTTGGAATCACCACAGGTTCGTTCCCTTCCATTACGGCAACGCACGAGTTGGTTGTTCCTAAGTCTATTCCAATTATTTTTCCCATGATATATAATATGCTTTGCCCAAAAAGGTCAATGCATGTGCCAAGCTCTAATTCATGACATAGGCGCGAAAGGTCGTCAGGTTTGTCAGGAATACATGGGGAAAATCCTCCGATTTGGCCGACAGATTGTCAGTTAGTCGACAAAATTGAAGGGCGACAGGATGATGCTATTCTTCAATTCTGACTTTGTTCTAACATCAAGTCCGGAGCTGGTAATTTTAAAAAGATTGCGACTGGCAAAGATTCCATAACCTCCATCAATATTCGTATAGTCCGTTTTCTTCTGAACAACTCCTATGCTAGAAGTGCCGTACACATCCATATAGGTGCTAAGTTC
>Ga0100379_10004729_pt1 | contig 11908 bp, 11 predicted proteins | sample CryGeymeta201503_FD_80418 | JGI IMG/M metagenome (GOLD analysis project Ga0100379, IMG submission 80418) | Groundwater microbial communities from Crystal Geyser aquifers in Utah, USA - Crystal Geyser metaG 2015-03 | ecosystem: Environmental > Aquatic > Deep subsurface > Groundwater | place...
ACCCAATTTAAATTTACAAGAATATGCGATAAATTCATATAATAATACTTATTTGCATGAATAAAGACCCTTAGTTGTACAGATAATAACTTATGGGGGAACCAGAATAACTAACAGAGACATACAACATTTCCTACTTTAGCAGCTGCAGAGAGGAAGAAACACTAGATGAAGTTCCGAGTCCGTAAAACCCAAGGTTTGGGAATTTCTTTTAAGAAAGTGATTTAGACTAAACATAAAAGAAGACCCTTAGATCGATCATCCGAAAGTTTAAGTCCACTATGATGAACAAAGATTTCATCGAAAAAAGTCTGAGGAGCTTGGAACCAGACATGGAAGATCAATAGCAAGAACTTCTTCCCAAAATACTGGGAAAATTGAGGACGGTTGATGATAATCCGTTGTAGTGCTTGCTGAGGTTGGAGGGGAAAGGTTAATAGTAGATACTAGATCCTGAATAATTTGGCACAAAGTAGTAGCTGAAGGTATACAGGAAGAAATTGTCTGAATCTCATTAAAACTTTGAGGAACTGAAGTTAAAAGCCGAGTCTCTTGAAGGCAAAGTCATTTAACTCTAAAATGAACTTGAGGCAGAGCGAGAAAAGACTGTCAAACTGGAACTGATTTGCAATAAAATTAACTAAAGCCAATCCCATGAAGACATATTTGTTGAAGCCAAATAAAAATTTGAAGAAGATATTAGACTAAAATCTGAGGAATGGTAAATTGAAAAGAATAATCTCAACGAATACTACAATAAATAAATTTAAGAGCTGAACCTAATCTGCTAAAAACTGAGAGAAGAAAAGGAAACTACAGTTCGTAAGCTCAAGGATGCCCTTGAAAGTTAGAAGATCAAAAATGACAGGTTATAAATTGAAGCAGGCCTGATGCAGGAAAATTTGAAGTAGCTGTAAAAAGACAAAGAAGAAGAGTAATAAGTAGCTTTTAGATCCAAACTATGCCTTGAAGAGGCTCTTTCATAAAAAGAAACATTGATGAAAAAAATCATTGATTTGAACAAATAGCTTGAGTAAACTAGAGTGTTTCATCAGGAATAAAGTCAATTGGAATCTAAGGCATTTTCCTTGCAAAACGCAATTGTTGATCTGAATTCCTTGAATTCAAGACTGGAGAATGAGCTCCAATAAGAAAAAAATAAAAATTATCAGACCAAAGTTTTTGAAACATCTATTTTCTAGTTCTAAGTGATCTAAACTGATCTGAGGAAACAACTCTAGATAAAATAGCTTGAACTTTAGCAGAAAAACACTCTTTATCAAAGTGCCAAAGAGGAGTGCGACAATCTAACAAAGAAATTATAATCTTCAAAATAAAGAATACAAAAATTAAAGGGATAAAAGTAAAAATTAAGGCATGATTTTGAGAAAAAACAAGAGTAAACTTCCAGATTGTACGACCAACTGATATAATGTCAATCACAAGAGTTAAATCTTCATGGATAAATGGATTAGATGAGGTATCAGCTCGAATAAGATCTGACAAGATCAGTTATTATGAGAAGATCAGAAACATAAACTCATGCCCAGTAAACAAATAGATTGAAGTAAGTAATTGATAAAAAATAATCAGAGATAAATGAACTGAGACGTCAACTTTAAATGGAAAGGGTTGATCACGAAGACGAGAGAAAGTATATGAAACAAAAACTTTAACTTGCAACATCTACTCATGAAAACAACCATGAAGAAAATGAATAAGAAAAACAAGGTAACAACCTGGAGCAATGTTTTTATATCTTACAGAGCTTCAGGGCAGCTGCCACTAACGCTTAGCTGTTCAAAGTTCGAGAGAAACTTTCATACATCCTTTCAAAAAAATGATATGTGCTAGCATATTTATCAATATTGATTCATGATCAGATGTACAGACCTTCAGGGACATCACCTTTCTTCAAGTATAGCACCTTCTCCTTCGCCTTATCTAAATCCTCCTTGGTGACCTTCATTCTTCTCTCTCGCAAAGCTATCAAGCCAGCTTCAGTACACATGGCCTTGATGTCTGCTCCTGATAAATCGTCTTTTGTTTGGATCAATTCTCCCACAACAACCTAAATAAATATTGAGATACATCTTCGCTGAGGTTCATTCTTCCGGTGTGAATTTGGAAGATTTTATGCTTGGTCTTGAGGTCTGGAACTGGGAACTCGATTTTTCTATCTATTCTACCAGGCCTAATGAGAGCGGGGTCAAGAGTATCAATTTTGTTAGTTGCCATGATAACCTTCACCTAAGCATGAGTATCGAAACCATCAAGCTGATTGAGTAATTCTAACATGGTTCTTTGAACTTCTTTTTCTCCTCCAGAGTTGGAGTCGTATCTCTTTGTACCGATAGCATCGATTTCGTCGATGAATATAATAGCTGGAGAATGTTCTTGGGCAGTTTTGAACAATTATCTCACCAATTTGGGACCGTCTCCAAGATATTTTTGAATTAGTTCTGAGCCAACGACTCTCAAGAAGGTAGCTGAAGTTTCGTTAGCCACAGCTTTAGCCAACAAGGTCTTTCCTGTACCAGGTTCACCATAGAGAATGACACCTTTAGGAGGTTTGATACCCATGTCTTCGTAGACTTCAGGATGAGTCAAGGGAAGCTCAACTGCTTCTTTGATTTCTTGAATTTGAGTTTCAAGACCACCAATATCAGCATAGCTCTCAAGAGGAGCTTTTTCGACTTTCATGACATTGAGAAGAGGGTCAACATCATCTTGCATGATACCAACGATTGACATGCCTCTATGATTAAGCAAAACTGAGCTATTGGGCTCCAACTGATCCTTATCAACGAATGACATGATGGGAACATAATATTCAGGTCCCATAGTTGATGAAACAATGCAGTGATCTTCATCAATAAACTCCTCAAGAGTTCCAACATTCATAGGCAGTCCTCTCAATTGTTAAATTTTCTTGAATTCTTCATTTTCTTCTTCCTGCTTGTTCTACTCTTTCTTCTGATAATGCTCAATGAACTCTTCTTCCATAAGGAGGTAGTCCTTTATCCTTTCGAGCTTGAGCTGTCTGAGTCGACACTTGGTGATGGGAGTAACTGAGTGGATATAGATATACCTGTTGGCAGTTTAGCAGCGGCATCAATACCTTTGTTTTTCTTCTTTCTGCCGACTCTGGGAGGAGGAGGGATAGGTTTCTTCTTGGCTTGGTCGTTTCGATTGTTCCTATTTTGGTCGTTCTTGTTGACCTAATTTCCCATTTTCAAAAATAATTTAAATTATAAATCCATACTCCTTGTTATACACTCCCTTTGATCTCTCCTCTTTATAAGCTACACTTGATATTTCCAATATTGATGTTTTCATCATATATATCAGCCATTGACTCACAAGAAGATAATTTATAATAACAACAATGGATCAAAATAACAATCAGATCATCCCCAAGCCCCAAGAAAAGAAAGCACCCAAAAAAATACTGATTGCTGGCATTCCTGAACACATCAGCGATAATCAAATGCTAGCCGATGCCATTAGCGTCTTACCATCTCACTACAACTTCTAAATATACAAAACTCTCCATCGAATCGAAGTGTTAGCCAAATAACTCAACAAAGATTAAATGAATATTTCACTACAATTTCCTGAAGGACTGATGCTATTTGCTTGCATTATCAGCGATATTCTCAGAGAATTTGCTTGCATCAAGATCGATACTGTCATTATGGGAGATGTCACATATGGAGCTTGTTGTGTGGATGATCTTGCTAGTGAGCAAATGGACTGTGATTTGTTGGTTCACTATGGTCACTCCTGCCTGATTCCTATCACCTAAACCCGGAAGAAAATTTTGTATGTGTTTGTCTAGATCCAAATCGATATTTAACATTTTGTGGAAACAATCGTCTACAACTTTGAAGATCTTCAGAATTCAACCATCTATATTTTGGGAACGATACAGTTCAACAACTCTCTATTTTTGACCAAAAAAATGCTGACAGAGAAAGGATTCAAGGACATCATCATTCCTCAAGAGAAGCCAAGATCTGCAGGAGAGGTCCTAGGTTGTACTTCACCTCGATTCGAGGTCAAAAAAGATAGCAGAAATGTTGTAGTTTTCTTGTGTGATGGTAGATTTCATATGGAAGCGGCTATGATTGCCAATCCACAATTCAACTTCTACCAGTACAATCCTTACAACAGAGAGCTGACTGAAGAAAAATACGCTACTGAGACAATGATTCAGAGAAGAACTGAAGAATTAGGGCGGGCTGTCAAGGCACCAACCAGAAAAGTATGCTTCATCTTTGGAGCTTTAGGTCGTCAAGGAAATACTGGTATCTTGGATCGTCTCATCAAAAAAATTGAAGGAATTTTTGAATATATGATTCTAATTGCTTCAGAAGTCAACATTTAGCTACTGACCACTGTAGATGTTGACTTCTTTGTCCAGATTGCCTGTCCCAGGTTATCGATTGACTGGTCCTACGGAACACCAAAACCTTTGCTGACTCCTTATGAACTATATGCTCTGATTGACAAATATGACTTCAAGGATGGCTACAGTATGGATTACTACTCCTATAATGGAGGTCCCTGGTCTAATTTTTATGGAAAAGCCCCTCAGAAAAAAGTAAGGGCTGCCAAAAACTAACCCAAAGTTAAACTATAAATGGAAAGCAACGACAAATGTTGTGCAAACAATAGCTGCAAATGTTCTTAGAAATGAATTTATTTCCTAAAACTACTAAGCTAAATCATTTTTTCTGCTTGAGGATCTGTTTGGCCTCCTTGTCCCTCCATATTTTGCAGGTATTGTCCTTGGATCCAGTAATGATTGTGTCGCCTTCGTAGTTGAATTGGCAAGAGAAGATTTAGTCCTAGTGACCTTCCAGTACTTGTAACTCCTTTCCGCTTTCAACATCCCATAGTCTAGCAGTGTGATCGAAACTGGCAGACAAAATTTTGGTTCCTTGAGGGTTGAATACAGCTTTTGAAATTTCACCCTCATGACCTTCAAGGACAGATGTGCACTCAAAATTGGCAACGTTATATACTCTCATTGTCATATCGACACTCGCAGTAACAAGATTAGTTCCGATCGCGTTGAAGTTGAAGTCCAGGATTTAGTCAGTATGTCCTCTGAGCACTGACATGCATTTGCCTGTTCCAACATCCCATAATCTGCAAGTTTTATCGATTGAGGCCGTTCCGCACATATAACCTCCAAACTCGAACTGAGCAGCTGATATTTCTCCAGTATGACCCTGAAGTAAATGAATGGGTTATCCTGATTTCGTATCCCAGATCTACTTATTTCATTGAGTACAATAGCTGTGCCATCGAAAGATCCAGTCAAAATTTTATCACCATCAGCATTGAAGTTCAATGATACAATTTATCCCTCATGACCTCTCAATGTAGAGTGTTCCTTACCTGTCTCCAAATCCCACAATTTAGCAGTTTGATCCATGGAGCCAGTTGCACACAAACTTTTATGAGGGTCAAATGCTACAGTAACAACTTAATTTTTATGTCCAGCAAAAGTATAAAGATTTTTGCCTGTGTTGGTGTCCCACAGTTTGGCGGTTGTGTCGAAACTACCGGTCAATATTTTGTCACTGAGTTGATGTATAGGTACCCAAATGGGACATTGAACGCCATCGCATATACTGCATTTTTATGACCTTCTAACTTGTGCAGAAGATTGCCTGTCTCTGTGTCCCAGATCTGGCAAGTTCGATCGTAACTGCCTGTAATGAACCTGAATTATTATGTCCTTACTTGTCTCCATTTTTGTTGAAGCAACAATTAGTAAGAGGCAGGACGTGAGCCTTCAAGGTTTTGAACACCTCGAAATGTTGATTCTTTTTCTCCTCCAACTTCAGGATCAATTCTGCATAAAGCAACAAGTACTTTAGATGAGAGTCTTGAGCTGAGGTTTTTTGCTTTCAGTGATAATAGGCTCTTCGTTGGCGATCTCGTCTACAAGCTCATCGACATCGGTCCTGGATCGAGGTGGATATACTCTGGTGAGAGGTTGAGGAGATCGATGGATTTGGTTTAGACTTATCCGCTGTTGCGAACATACTCAAGAAGAATGCCTGGAGGATAGTATCTCAGCAAGAACTTTTTGAGTTTCATTTGGAATTCGTATATTTAAATAGTAATCAATTGCACTCATTCCGGCCAAAAACTATATGCCCATTATTGGCATCAAAATTGACGGATCTCCTACTTTATTTAATTTCTCTCCCAATATTTAAAATTAATAAGGCACTCCATGACAGCTCTCAGCATATTTTCCATCGATTAATCTTTCATCAACTCTCTCTTCTAGCATCAACTCTTCCAGACCAGACTCATTTAGACCATTCAAACAAACAGCCAAAATATTGACTCTAAATACTCTCAGCTCAGAAACAAAGAAGTCGATGAGGTCATAGAAGAAATTTCTGAGCTAATCAAAGGAGCTTCCTCAAAGCACGAACAGCTTCATTTTCAGTAGCTGAAGCAAGAACTAGAAAATATTCATGAGGAGCTTGACAAACTCAAAGATATTATGAGTTTCCAACCGAGCAAAATTGAGCCCAACCCTCGGTAGTTTTCATAAGACTTCAACATGTAAGATGAACAGTTATTTGACCTGCCCTCAATCAAAAGAACCATCAACTTCCTCCAAGAAAAAGTAAAATAGATCAGTGTATGTTCAAGCATCAGTTTTGATGCAAATGAAACCAGAGATAAATAAGATACCTATCAAGAGAAGCTCACTCTCGCCATGAGTCAGCTGGAGTAAAGCTTTACCCGGAAATACTCACATTTTTAAGAAACGGTCAACAAACGTCTTTAGAAGCAACAAAAAACAATTAATAGTATCTTGTAAACTTTAAACGATCTGAATGGCTCTTCAAAAACAGACAAAACTGCAGCCACCCTGTCTAACTCTAAAAGTGCCACCAAAATCAAAAACTTTTTCGGCTTTCATGTGTGATAGTTGATGTTAATACAATAAATCATAAGATTATCATCTTTTTTTCTTTGCTACTTTTGGCTGAAGTACGGGTCTGCGAGGAACAGGTCTAGGCCTGTCTATGTGCTATCCTTTAGGAGGATTGGCACACATGCCATGAGGACAGGTGGTTCCTCCACAGACATAACAAAATTATTGCCCACATTTACAGGTCATAGTAGAACAACCTTCTGCTCTTTCAACCCAATAGTTGCACTTAGGACATTGCTTAAACTTGGCCCCTCTGACAAACTGAATAAAATCAGCATCATCTTTACTGAAAGTGTTGTTGATCTTATATTCAGCACAGGTCATTCCAGTGTGATAGAGACATTTACATTTGAGACAATAGTGCTTGCTACAAGCAGGACAACGATAGTTATCTAAACCTTATTCGAATTAGAATACTGCTGTACAACCTGCTGTGGGACACCAAGCAGTAGTTCCATCTTTTTAGACAAATTTGTTGAAACTGAACTTTTAGAATTTTTCCTTGAGGGCAGGATCAGCAAATTGATAAATATCCGAAACGTCAAGCATTTTTCCACAACCTTCCAAAGGACATGCTATCTCTGTTTCTCCATCATCGATCTTGGTCTTTAGGTAGGATGCAATACACTCAGGATGAAAAATGTGACTGCACTCCAATATACCAAAATTGCTCTTATCGATTTAGCAAATACAGACAGGACATTACCATCCTTAAGCATCTGCCTATTAGGCTTTTCTCTTCTGTTCGGCTGCTTCTTATTCCAAAAACTTTTTGAAAGCCCGCTAGTTTTATCTGTTCTCCTATTCAATTTCAGCCTATTTGTTCCACTTTTCCTTGATGTAGTTATAGTTGACAATCGACTCCTCTAAATTGAAGCCTAAGACCTCCATCATTCTCCCCTATTTTTCAGCAACAGACCCAACCGTAATTCTGAAGGTCTAGATAATATCGACAACAATTAACGTAATCGACTATCTTTACAACATTTTCGAGATGAACAGATCCTGCATCATTCCAAACTTTCCCTTCAGATCATATACAAACTTATCATTAAGTGGAATGTTAATAGTTGCCAAGGTGTATCCAAACAGTGTATGTGAGATGTTATAGATTTATTGGTAGGTGATGATGTTGAGCAGTAATTAAGCTGTTATAACTTTTTAGGCAACTGGTTGTCTTTTGGGCTGACTTTACCTCCTGATTAGAGCGTTGGGGATCATTTTATTCTTTTATATTATTGTTAAAAATAGAATGGCTGCAAGTATAGACCTTTTATTCTGACCATTTATGAAGAAATTATTATACTGTTTTCTTGTATGTCAGAGGAGGTATTTTGTCTGCCCTGAATAAAAATATATTTAACAAGGTTATAGTAATTATGCAAGGAATCGCAGTCGCAAATCACATCATCGAGCATCTTGTCAAGTAAGGAAAGCAACAGTATATCGAGAGGAAGGTCACCCGATAAAAAATACCAACTTACTCTACGCAAAAAACACAAGATGTCAATTCAAATGCCATGATCCATTCGGGCTATTAGCACTAGAGCTAGACTAAACGAGGATGTTTCTCAATGAAACAATAGAATTAACCCAAATGTTCATCAAGAGACCTGTATAGTTCGAGCAAAGTTAAAATAGAAGGGAATAAGATTGCCAAAAGTGCATGTGTCAGCCCGACTAAAGAAAAACGAAGAAGTACCGATCTCGCTATTCAGGTTATAGCTATTCAGGACTCAACAAAAGATATAAAAGTAACGGGTTCAGCAGTCAAAAACAAGAGAGCAATCAAAAATAAAAGGAAAATACTTTTGTCAAGCTGAATGAAGACACCAAGGGAAGAATAATTATCGATCGAGTTCATAAAAGATAATAAGCTGAAGATGACATGTATCGAAGAGTAAAGCAAGATCAATTGATGAAGATGTACCATGAAAAGAAAGCCAACGAAATGTTTGAAAAAGAGGTATCAATTTGATCTACCTAGCGTCGCTAATCCAAATAGTAAAAATAAAAAGAGCTGATCCTCCATACGAGTAAAGGCAAAGATCATAAATACTACTTCCATGAAGGAGAAGTAGTCTTTTATCGAGAGTAATCCTCCCTCAAGAAAATTTTTCCCAAAAGAACAGCGTATATCTATCATGACTTAGATACAATGTAGAAGTAGATGAATTCTCTTAATCGAGTTAGCAGATTGCTTAAAAGCAAACAAAAAGCTCACGGTACTTCAGAAGATCTCAAAACAAGGCAATTAGTGATTAACAAAAAATCAATGAGCATCATCGCATCAAATCAGCCAGAGGATAATTATTCGCTTCAGCTGTTCTGAAAACCATCAATCTAAGCAGAATCTCCATGAATGAGACTCTTCGAAATTTATAGGTGGAGTAGTTCATGAAGAGAAACGACCTCTTCAATAATAACCACTCTAGACAGACTACCAGCATTCCCTACATGTTGGCTAAGTCAGGAACTGTCTATACATAGCTCTCCACCAATCAAGTTCTTGGAGATAGTAAGGTTGAGGAAGAAGAAAAATTGTCAAGCTCGCTCAAATCTGACACAACTCGGCATCCTAGGAGTGCCAGGAAGAAGAGCCGCTTTGAGCCATACTGGCATCATGATGCAAATGGTAACAACAAGACTGAGAGGGCCTCATAGGAACAAAACGTAAAAGATCAAATGCGTTCTGTTGCCATATCAAGGGGTATAAAAAGAGCAGAAGGAAATTCAGCAAGGATCCATAATAAATAAAGACGTCCAAGGACTTCTATGAGCAGGGGAAGGATCACCACAGCCAATGAAGACTTGGCAGTAGTTTTATTGCATTGATTTTTTGAATATCCCAACAACATAATTTGATTTATCAGGAAGGGCGTATCGGGAATTCTATAGTTTGGATTATAATTGAGAAGCTATTATTGAGCATAGTTAGATGTAGGAAAGTTTAGAAGACCTCTTTTGGCTTCTTTCTTCACAAAAGACTCAGCTGAGCATCGTACAGCTATCATTTTGTCCATGAGCCCAGTTTGGGGAATGTTCGTCATAATTTATTCTGATATCCCTGAATCTCTTTGCAACAAAGAAGAAAATATGCAGAGGTTAATAAGGTCAAAAGATGCTCCTGATGATTCTGAGGGTCTCCTGAGAGTTTTGATTCTCTGGGAATTTATCTGTGAGTAGTTCCCTTTAAGTTCTTCTGGTTGATGCCATTTTAGTGTCATACTTTTACGATTTGACGTATAGATTCCCGATACGTTTATAATGTAGGCTTCTTGGAAAGAGAAAGCTCTCATATGCATGATAAACTCAAAAGTTGTTAAGATAGAGGTTTATTCATATCAGTATCATTTAGTTTAGTCTGAAAAGAAATCGTGAGAAACCCTAGAGATTATCTCTATGGAACCATTGGAAGTGGGGCAACTTGACTGCTAGCTTTAGTGTGCCTCCTTCGTTCTGTGATCAGCTGTCTCAATAACCCGGTATTCACAGCATCGCAAGTTCTAAGTTTTGTTTCCCCTTCCTCTAATTTCCTTCTTCTTGAGGAGCCTCTTGACCAAACTCCTTTATTTGTGACTTAGGTCTCTTATGAGGACCTTGGCAGTGGAGTAATTGAGGTGAAGTCGAGAAGCGGTCTACATTAAATGGGAGATACCTATTTGATAGTCAGTCCTTTAAGATAAAGGCATTCGAGAAAGTAGTACTTGAGTGCCGAAGAAATCTTTGAGTATTTCTTGAGATTATTTTATTCCTCCATCGTCCTCTTTTCTGAAATAATTATATTACACAAGATAAAGTACGTACAGTTATACTAATCTATCTCTACAATTATTCAGTTGAAGTCTATTTGAGCTCTTATATAAGATATACCCTAAAAAGTGAGAGGAACAGATGTTTCAAAAGTTACGTACATTTTATTTTCTAAAACCAAATGCAATTTTAGCTTAGAATCTCAATTCAAATTGTTTTAGGCTGTGGACTATGTCTCACTTCACTTTATACGAGGCTGATGATAGGAAATATGGAAAACATCCAATAATCACCTTCATTGTTGCTTCTCTTAGAGGTTAATGGAAACATGTTTATTGTTAATCCATGTTTCTTATATTAAAATCAACAATACAAAGACTTCCCCTGACATTTCCTCTTTTTTCTTGCATTTTTATCTCTTAAGATCAGTAAGTCTCCGGCCTGTGATGTTCGCTATGGTATCTAAATCTCTCAAACCATCCGAGAGGAAACACAATACATCTCTCACTAAACGGTTGACATTGCAAAAACCTGTTACCGCCTGGTCTACCTTATTAATCAATTACCCATGACCATCACAAACTGACTTTATGACACCGTAAGTTGGGAGACTTCACCAAGTTTGATGAGCCCCTAATGATTTGAGGGTAGAAGAATCACTTACTTGCTTCCAGCAAAGAGTTTTCGATCTGAATGAGACACTTTTTACCTGGATAAATGTCTTGATACCTTAGAGAGCAGCCAGAACTCTTTTGCATTTTTTACCATCTTTGAATTCCCTGACAGCAAAATATCTCAACAACTTATCCTCGCTATTCTTGCAAATTGAGATTAGTTCTTTGCCCTTCTAGTGGTACCAAGAGTACCCTTTGATACTCTCATTTTTGATCTGTTTTGAACAAAGTATTTGATTTTTGTTGCCCTTCACTTACCCTTTTTTATCATGATGCGCATCCGAAAAGTGTGCTTCAGTTTTACTTTTCTTAGCTGTACTTTGAAGAGTTGAATTTTTCTTCTCAGATGTCAATAGTCCAGTTTTAAGAGCAACTGCAAACGGAATATGATTTTCTACCATTTAATGCTGATATTTTTGTAATGATTTCGTACTCTTAGAGCGAACAGGATGCTAGCTAGACTATACTTTGGATTGTTTGCTAACTTGTTGTGGCCTAGCAAATG
>Ga0100379_10004735_pt1 | contig 11902 bp, 19 predicted proteins | sample CryGeymeta201503_FD_80418 | JGI IMG/M metagenome (GOLD analysis project Ga0100379, IMG submission 80418) | Groundwater microbial communities from Crystal Geyser aquifers in Utah, USA - Crystal Geyser metaG 2015-03 | ecosystem: Environmental > Aquatic > Deep subsurface > Groundwater | place...
GGTAATTATGGACCAGAAGTTGACAATTGGGCAATAGGATGTATTATGGGAGAACTAGTAGATGGTGATCCATTATTTCCAGGTGACAATGAAATTGACCAACTGTGTGTTATTCAGAAAGTTCTTGGGCCTCTCCCGCAATCATTTATTGAAATTCTATCCAAGAACCCTAGACTATCTAAGGCGATAATGAATAATCAGATGAAACACGAAACGTTAGAAAAGAGATATATGGGAAAGTTCAATAAGGTTGCTATTAATTTCATTAAAGGACTTCTACAAATGGATCCAAAGTTAAGACTTAGAGGAGATGCAATATTCCAACATCCTTATTTTGAAGGAATGGAAATACCAAACTTTAATAATATAAAAAATGATCTTAAGAAGATCGAAGAAAAAAGTAGTGATAATATTATAGAAGAAAAAAATATTGATAAGAAGAAAGCAAACGAAGTAAAAAATGAAGATACAACAAATATTAAAGCCAATGATGTGCATATAAACAAAAGCCAAGCTCATCCTATTATTAATAATACTACAAATATCAGTATAATAAATTATAATTACGAGAACAATAAAGACAAAAAGAAAAAATTCTTAAAGACAACTAATAACTTTGGAGTAAAAAATAAATATGAAGAAAAGGGTAAGTTACCAATAGCTGACAATTATATGAATATAAACTCAAAGAATGTCCTTCCTATAAATAACTATCAAAACAATTTTAAAACATTTTATAACGGTAATGTATATAATTATGATATTGATATGAAAACAGTTCAAAAAAACATAGCAAGTAATGTTATAAATAGTAATGCAGCAGCAAGTGAAGTCCGAGTAAATAAATTTGAGGAAATAAAAAATGAAGCAGCAAGTGAAAAGAAGAAGGCTAAGTCTTTTAATAACTTCAAAAATAAGACTAAAAGTGATTTCTATCAACACAAATTTAAGGTAGGGGCCCCAGGAGATACAGGCAGTGACTACACTGATAGGTCTGAACCAAAGGTAACACCTTTAAAGAGCAAGCATAGTTTAGATAATAAGTATGGCATTTCAAATGTGATTGTTGAGGAGAATTATTCAAAAGCGCCTACAAAAAATGAGTTAATGACTAAGTACAATTTCTCAAAGAATTCCAATAATAATGTAAGCTATGCAAATTATAAACCAGTACATAATAATAGCAATAATCATAATAATTACAATGCTAATAATTTTCAGTTACCAAATATTACTAATAAAAACTTCTACTATAAAAAGTAATTAGATAATAATTATTACGGAGACAAAGTTAGATATAAGATAGATCTAGACACAGAAAGAATTATATAATAGATAATAAGAAATATATAACATTTTAAATATATTATATTAATAATATAATTCGTTATAAATAAAACTAAATTTGATTAAATTTGATTGTTTTTATTTATAAGTTTATTTTATTTATAAGTTTAACTGAAAGTCTGTATAAAATATAAACTTTTCTTATTATATTTAAATGTGTACATTATTGTTAATAATCTTAATAATTACTTATCAATATTTAAACTAGCAATATTTTTATCATTCCCAATGATTGTCCATAAATTATTAATCTTTTTGTTTAAAAAATTATATTATACTTGTTCAGCATTTTTAATTTGAACTTCTGAGCACGATTTAAGTGATTTATAATATCCGGATAGCTTTTCATTTTTGAAATTTTCAATGAGATTAAAGGTATGAACAGTAGCATATTTTATAATAATATTTAACTGATTAATTTGTTGCTCAAACTACAATTGTTTAATAAATTGTTTAATTAATTGTTAATAATATTACTGCAGATTTTTCGTTTTCATAAGCTACTATATCATCTTTTTTAGATTTAAAAGAAAACATTGTTTTTATGCTACTTTTTCCTGCATTAAGTGTGTTAATAGTTTTGTCATGAGTTTCTCTTTTTGCCATTAATTTATCTCTTTTATCATTTAAAGCGTTTAGAGCTATAATATTTTCAATAAAAGCTTCCATATCAGTTTCTTCCTCTTCAAGCCATTCATACATTCTTATATATGGATTGGTTAAAACTTCTTTCTAGCATTTATTTTAGGAATAATTAATTACACTAGAATTCATGTTATTTTTTAAAGCTTCATTGTCGGAGTTATAAAATATTAATTTAGAACTATCTTGATCGGCATAATCTAATAAACACATTCTTTCAAAATCAGAAAATACATTGATAATGTTAACTAAAATTTTAAAGAAGAAATGTAAATATATATGAGTAATGTTATATACGATAGCTTTCAATTTCTTGGGCTTTTTTTTCTGAGTTAAGACTAACAACAGTTTTGAAATTCTATAATAAGAGTTATTTAAATAGTTTAAAGGATTTATCAATTTTAAATACCTTTAAAGAAGCCAATGAGTTATTTAAAAACGTAAGGAATTCAGCTATTGATCCTTTCATAACTGTTATATCAATATCCTATAAAAAATTAATAATTATAAGTAATTATGAGTAATTAATAATTAATTTTACTTCGTTAAAGCCCGGAAATACTCTTCTATATTTGTTTATGATATCGTCATTTGATTGAGGTTTTAATACAGTTAATGCCTTTTTGGTTTTTATTAGTTTTAATTAATTTTTATTAGTTTAAATTATTGATACTTTATCTACTTCAGTAGTTGAAGTTAAAAATATATTGAATTCTTCAGAAGAAGCTAAGAAATTTATATTAACAAGTCTCTGACAAAATAAATTAAGTAGTCTACATCTCATTTCAATGTATTTTTTATCTAAGTTTCCCTTATTTTATAGTACGTTAATAAAATTATGTATTCTTACTATCGTCTTTTTAGGAGGAATTCCAGGGATATAAATTCCTGGCCATCTTTCAATTAATTTTGTTCTTAGTGCAAAAAATTCGCTGTATCTTTTCATAACTCCAATAATTAATTTAGTCTTTAATTAACTAAATATAATACAGAAATTGTGTATGAAGTAAAAGCACCCATTCCATCTTTAGTTTGAGGAGAGTGTACTTTTATATATTCAAACTATTATTTTATTACAATAATAAATATACTAAATTGTTGTTTGAGTTATCTTCATAGCTATTGTTTGAGTTGTTGGTTTGCCCTCTTTCTCTAAACATACTATTACTATTGCTGTTGCTGTTACTATTACTATTGCTGTTAATCTTGTTTAATTCTGGGTATATATTATCATTATTTTTATCATTATTTTCACTCTTATTTTTCTCATTATTTTCTTGGTCATTATTATTTGGTACACTTGTTTTAAAATCTCCTACTAAGTCATTAACATCAGAATTATTTGTATAAGCTGCAGATGAAGTTTCCATCTTTATTTCAGTATTTTCATCGTTCATTTTTAATTTGATAAATAATATATTAATTTAGAGAAAGAATATACTTATAATTTGATTAATATAATTATAATGATGCTTATATAATTTAACTTATAAAATTAAATTTTATTATAGAAAATATTGTATAAGTAGCATTTGCATAACTATCTGAAACCTTTATTTCCTATCCACTTATCTTTATGAATTTCTCTAAACTGATAATTAACTGGTGGTAAAGAAGGTGTTTTTCCAACGTAATTTTCAATATATTTATGATACATTTGCGAACTCAATTTATCAGTTCTTGGGTTAAACCCTTTTGCATCCATCCACCTCTCTCTTTCTTTCCTTTCAAATTCTCGTTGCTTTTCTTCTAATGTAAAGTATGGAGTCGATCCTCTTATGAATTGCTTTAATAATAAAATAATTAAAGTACACTTTTTAAAACATTGTATTTTTGCATAGTCTTTTTATTTATTTCATTATGTCGTTCAGTTGACTAAGGGGAATTAAGAAAATTTATTGAATTATATGAATTGTAATTGTAATAATACTTTATAATCGTACGAATCAATCATTTTTGGAATATTAATGCTTTTACTTAATATATCTTTAATACCACTTCTATTTTTCTTTGGATTATATTTCTATATATAATAAAACTTATATCTACTATTTCTGGACTTAATTTATTGGATAAGTCTTTATCTTTTTTATTTACCATATTTTCTCTACTGCTTTTATTGCTGTTGATACTCATTTTTTGATGATTAATATTTGTAGTATGACCATTTAAATTGTGATTACTAAGGCTGTTGTTGCTTTTGCTGTTGTCGATGTTATTATTATGTAGATTCTTGTCTAAAATTAAATGAGATTTAAAACTTGATATTTTTTCATTTGAATCTTCGATTAATATTAATAATTTAGAATATAATGGATTAATTTGTTTTATTCCTTCAAGATAACTTTTTAAAGCTTTTGCGACACTCTTAAGTTTTATAAATATTGTTAAATATAGTTATTTGTTGTTAAATATTATTTACTTTATCTTCAAAAGAAAATTCAACTCCATTTTCTTTATTATTAGCTTTATAATCTCTTTCAAATTTATTCTCCTCCAAAAAATTATTAAATAAAGAATATAACTCTACACGCGAAGGAACATTTTCTATAACTAACTTAGTATATGAATGTCTTTGTTCATTTAACAATCCTTTACTTGGACTTTTTGTTATATCTAAATTAATAAATCAACATTACTTTTAGAAGGAGACTTTTGTATAAAAAACACAGGATTAGGATCTTTTCCAATAATCTCTTCAATCGGAATATTGTCTTGTAAAACAGTTATTTTCATTTGTGTTTTTAAATAATAAAGTTCATAATCAATAAAGTTTATTCCTCCTACCTTTGCTATAAAAAGTTTAAATGAAGAAAATGGTTCATTAGAATCAAAGGATATTGTAGTTTCTTTATCATTTAAAATAAATGATAACTTTACTACTTTTATTTTAGTAGGCATTTATAATTAATTAGACTAAATATAATAAAAGAGTTATAAATCACTAATATTAAACTTTTTCTATTATTTTAAACGAAACAAAAATAAAATAATATAAGTAAATTAGACAAGAATAAATATGAAATTATATAGTTATTTATGTAATGAATATATTTATATTAATAAACTAATTAATTATACATGATTGTTACTCATTATGAATATGATTGTTATGATTGTTATGATTAGTGTTATGTCTAAGCTCTTTCAATCTGTTTTCTAACTCGTAAGTCTTTTCATACACTCTTGAAAATTTCAAAAATATTATTATGCTTACAAAGAAAAATATATAAATGTTAATGTTTCTTTGAAATAGAAAAGAAGTTCTGATATAATTATCTATTTGAGCATTGTACGAATTTGGATTTGTTTTTGAATATTCCTCGTCTAATAGTTGACTTATATTATATTGTCTATAAAAAGTTTGGAATATACTTCCAACAAAGAAAAATGCTAGAAAGAAAAATATTCGAATTTTATACAATGGATCTCTTATTAATAAAAATTTATTTAGTAGTTCAATCAAAAATTTAGGCTTTCCGATTATGTATATTATAAGCATTGGTGCGAATATGTATTTTAGAAGCTGTTGGTATAAAATATGTAAAACTATCCCCATTAAATAATAAATAACAATAATAATGACAATATTTAATAAGAGTTAATAAGAGTTAATTAAAACTGCTTCAAAATAAATAATTAAAATAACATAAATACAAATAATTTCAAATGTGATTTATATCCTAAAATATTGATTATTAATTCTAATATGTTATTACATTGTAAACAACCAAATATAAATTAATTTCAAAAAACTTAATTTATATATTATTAATAAAACTAAAATGGGAGAGTGTGAAAGTAAACCTAATTCAAATTTCTTCTACTGTGTAAAATGTAATGAAGGATTAGTTCACGCTGACAACTTTTGCCTTGTTATGGGCTGTAGAAGGTGCCCTATGTGTGATTACTGCTCAACACTCGATAAGCATTTAATAAATAATAGTGAAATGAAATACTTCCAATGGTTAACTGAAGAATTTGTTAATAATATGAATATAGAAACTCAAAAGTATAAAGAAAACATCAAACTTAAAGAAACCGCTGATAAAATTAAAATATTGATAGATATATGGAAATATGAAACTGTTTCAACACTAGATAAGAAGTTTGAATGGCTTGATGAAGTAAGACAATATATTAAGAACTATCTTATGATTCCTAAAATTTTATTTAGTCCGTTGAATATAAGTCCAACTGTCAAAAGACAAAATACAGTTAATATTAAGAAAACCTTTTTTGAGCCTGATGATGATGAGATTGTTTTAGATAAAGACTTTAAACAAATATCATCAGATCATTTAGTAACTGAATCATTAAAAAGTAGACTAAAAAAGAATAAAGATAAAATATCAAACTTCGATGAAGGAAAACCTAGAAAACGTGAAAGTTCCAAAAAATGTTAAAATTTAAAGAAGATAAAGAAAACTTTAGTTAAAGAGAACTTTTGATAAAGTTTTAAAGACGAGTAAGATAATATATTAGAATATACTTTAATATTAATTTTTAATTTCAGACATAGTAATTATATAATCGTTCACAGTTTTTTATATATTTTATGAACATTTTTAATATTTTTATTATATTTTATTGTAAATTTAAATAAATTATATGTATTATATAAATTATATTTCTCATTGTTATAGTATTTAAATATCATTAAAGGTTGACCTTTTTTCATATTAAAAATAAAAATGCCTTAAACCAAATTTTCATAAATAAACACTATCTTTGTAAAATAATATTCTCTTTAGCTGTATGATTGTTCAATTATTTCATAACCCATATTAATATAAATAAATATATTAAACTTAGTTATCTTAAGTATTAATTATTAAATAATATATTTCACTGTATTATAATAACTAAAATAACATATAATAAATAAAATAATTATATTCGAGTATAACGTAATTTTATTATGTATTATCAAATTAAATAGCTTCATTGCTTATTTCTTAGTAGTCTTCTCTCTTTTTTCTCTTTGTCCTCCTCTTAATCTACCAGTTCTTCTAGCGGCAATGAGACCAACTTTTCTACCAGCTGGGGTATCTCTCTTTACAGTTGATGGTTTACCAATATGTTGTTGATTTCCTTAACTTTAATTAAAATATTTACCTCCTCCGAATGGATGCTCAACGGGATTCATGCAAACTCCCTTAACAACGGGCCAGCAATGTCTTTTGGCTTTATATTTGTGATATTGATTTCCGGCTTTAAGGATTGGTTTTTCAGTTCTACCTCCACCAGCGACTATTCCTAACATAGCTCTTGAGTCTGAAGTAATAGTTTTTTTAGTTCCTGAAGGAAGTCTGATTTTAGTTTTATTATCGTCATCTGAGTGAGATACAATAACGGCTGAACTTCCTGATGCTCTGGCGAATGATCCTCTATCTCCAATATATTGTTCTACATTGCATACTGAAGATCCTTCTGGGATAGATTTTAAAGGTAATACATTTCCGACAGTAATTTTAGCTTTTTTTCCGCAGAAAACGTGCATTCCTGTATACATACCTTCAACGGCACAGAAATATTCTGATCTAAGTTTATATCTATAAGGATCTCTGAAAACAACTCTGGCTAATGGGGCACCTCTATAGATCATTAATAATTATATTATATACCGTCCTGGGTCATGAACTATTTCTTTGATAATTCCTCTAATATATCCATTTTTTTCTAAGTAATCTAACTTTCTAAACTTAGCGGGAGCTATTCTATGGTGGGTGTGTGATGTGAAGACACTTCCTGCTCCTTTTCTACAACCTCTGATAGTTTTACCCATTTATAATTTAATATATATCTAAATAATAAAATAAACAAATAAACATATATTTATAAATAATTATTGAAATTTAGTTTATGTTTTTGAAAAATACAAACAAGTTTAAAATACTATTAAATCAAACAAAGAATATTAAGATTAATCCAAAAAATGTCTACAATTTTAATTTCTTTATCAGGAAAGATTATTTTAAATCAAATAAAAAATTATTTTCAACAAATGAAGATTTTAAAAAGACAAATATTAATGATGAAAAAAAACTTACATTTAGGGAAAAGATAGAACATTATAATGAAATGAAAAAAGCAACAACGAAAAAATTTGGTGATGAAATAAGCAAAGTTGAGAAGGTAGTTATATATACTTTTATTTTAATTTTATATTAGAAAATAGAACCTCTTGATTTATTCTCACACGCAATAAGATTTCCAGCATATGCATTTTTAATTCCCTTACTACTTTCACATCCAGCTTCGTTAACATATACAATATTTATTAACTCTGCAACTTACTATAATATCTTTCTTACAATGTTAGAGGTATATACAAATACAATATAATACAAATATAATATTATAACAGGGATCAATTTACTTTAGTTTAGGATTAACTTTTCATGGATTACCAAACGTTAAAGAAAATGATCCAATAGAAGCTGATAAATTGAGAAACTCAATAAATTTCAAAAGGTTAGTACATAATTTATAATAAATTTAATTAATAGATTGACTTTATCATTATTCTTTTTCGTTTTTATTTTAATTTGCGCAAAATTAGCATCAAAAAATCAATTTACACAATCATTAATATTTCTTGTGTTTATGAATTTATACTTATACATAAAGTTTTCATATAATATCTCAGGAGGAACATTAGCCGAACATATTTATTTCAAAAGGTTGAAACTTATACAATTAAACTTCTTAACGATCATTCTACTTCTAATAGTACACAGACATAAACAAAAAATCATATATAATACTATCAAAATATAATTTATTGATATTATCCAGTTATAAAAGTTATTTGTTTTATTATACTCTTATATTAGTACCTAATATTTCATAATTTATTTATAAGTTTATTTCTTTATAAGTTTATTACTTTATAATTTAAGTTAAATATTTTAATAATATGAACAACATGAATGATATGAGGAAAAATTCAGAAGAATACGATTATCTATTTAAAATAATACTAATAGGAGAATCAGGGGTTGGAAAAACAAATTTATTAAATAGATATATAAGCAATGATTTTCTAAAAGATTCTAAAGCAACAGTTGGTGTTGAATTTGGTTTAAAAAAACTTAATATATTTGGTAAAAAAGTATCAGCGCAAATATGGGACACTGCAGGACAAGAAAGATACAAATCGGTTACAAATGCATATTATAAAGGAACTAAGGGGGCTGTAATAGTATATGATGTTACAAATATAGAAAGTTTTGAGGCTGTTGATAAATGGTACTTAGACTTAAAAAGTAAAGTTGATTTTGATTTTATTTGTGTTATTGTTGGAAATAAATGTGATAAAGAAAACGAAAGAAAAGTTTCTAAAGAAGACGGCAAGAAAAAAGCTGAGTCGAACAGTAAATATTGTAAATATTGTAAATATATTAATTGAAATAGAATGTTTATTTTTTGAAACAAGTGCTATGAATTCAATTAATGTTGATTTTGCCTTTAGTGAAATGATAGAAGGTAAATAAGTTATTTAATTTCATAAAAGCAATTTATAAAAGATTCGAAGAAGAGTTTAATAAATGTGAAAAGGTCTTAGAATTTAGTAGAATTGATAACTCAGTACAAAAAGGAATACAATTAACTGATAAACCTAAAAAGAAAAAGAAATGTTGTTAATATATTGATATTGTTAAATATAATATATACATATAATTAAAATTATCTAAATAGAAATTATTAAATTAATATTTTATGATCGTTATTAATTCTTATTTATTTTGAATAATTATAAATTCATAGCCAATATGGGGAGTAATTTTTGCAATTACTGTCCTCCAAACCTTAAAGATAAAACAATAGATATAGATAATATGCCAATTACCCCTAACAATAATTATGAGAGTAAAGAATATAAGATAACTTCTATCAAAGAAATTAACAGTAATTCTAAAATTTTAATGGAAAGTGAATTTAAACATGAAAAAGACTCACTTAATTTTTTCTACCAAAATGGTATAAATACTTATTAATTTAGATAAAGAGATTGAAAGTTTTAAGATAAACCTTTTAAAAGAGTTTAATAATTGTAGAGCTGATCCAAAAGCGTATATTAAAAAAATTCAATACCATATGCAGTTTATTAAAATGAATTCAGATCCAAAACAAGGTGCTTTATTTATATATGATCGAAATGGTGGACCTAAACTATCATTAGCAGAAGGAGTAATAAAATGGAGAGAATGCATTGAAGTTCTTTCATATATGAAACCATTGCCACCTCTTGATAAAGATGATGAACTAATTGTAAAAGTTCCAAAATCAGAAATAAACTGGGCAAAAAAGGATGTCTTTACTGAAATATTAGAAGAAAAAAAGCATGAATTAGGTGAAAGATACTCCTTAGAACATTTTCATTTTGATATAGGATGGGGTGACCCAGAAACTAGTGCAGTAATTCAAATAGTTGATGATAATAAAACTTTTAAAAATAGTAGAAGAACTAATATTTTAAGTAAAAAAGCATCATTAGTTGGAATATCTAATCAGAAAAATGGAAATAAGAATTGTGTATATATTCTATTTGGGAACAAATTTTGATATATTATTTTGAGATTGGAAGGAATATGATAGATAGATGGATATGAGTTTGAAGAGTTATTTTATTGTATATGAATAATATTTAATAAATGCTATATAACAAGATTTATGATTAAGTTCATTTTATGATTACATTCAATATAAGGATTATAATATAAAAAATAAATAAAATATATCAGAAATAATAACTTAGTATAGAAAATTTAATATAATTATATACTACTATATATTAATTAATAAATATCAATCAGAAAGATCAATGATCAAAATGATGCTTTTTACACTTTTCAAATACTGTTATCACTGCACCATTCACTATAATTGCTCGAGATAATATAACACTATATCCAGAATAAAAACCTCTTAATCCAAATTCCATATATGTTTTTCTAATACAATCATATGTGCTCTTGAATTTCTGAGTAGATAATATATGATCACTTATTAATTTAGTCTTAACATGATCAATTGGTAAAGTAATAGTCCAATTTAAAGCTCCGGCCATAGAACCATAAAGAAATGTATAATAAATTGGTAAATGATTTATTGTTTCTATTTTATCTTTATTCTCAATCTTTATTTGATTTATTTTTTTTCTATCTTTTAGATATTCAAAAGAACCGAAATAAACAATACCAGCAATACATTCTCTGGCCATTGAAACACCAGTTGCTACATAAAAACCTTTAATACCAGACCTTTTATAAGTATCAATAATAGTATCTCTAGGTCTGTCATAATAATAAGAATGTAACTCGACTTTTTTAATATTTTGCATAGATTGGATACGTATTCTTACATTATCAGTTGGAAGTGTAATTATTGTAGTAAATATTCCAGCAACAATACCACCTAATGAAGACAACGAAGCTATTTTCCATAATTTTGATTTATATAACTTTCTTTTTTCTTCACAATTATTAAAATCACAATCATTAAGTTTGAACCTATTTTCATGACATATCGGGTCATTTTTATAATAAAATCTATTTAAGAAAAAATCTTTCCCCTTTTGATAAAAGAAAAAAACAGAAAAGGAAGAAATAAATATTCCTGTTGCTGTAACAGTTGATGCTTTTAGGAATATATTTAGTCCTTCCATTGTAGACATTCTTTTGATTACAGATGTTAAATGATATTGTGTTTTAAATGAGGTTTGAATTCTATATCTTAAAAAATCAAATGGTTGAACAATTAATACTTTTGTTACCGAGGTAAGAGTTGAACATATTATTTGTCCCATATTCCTTTTCTTTTTATGATGAATGCTTAATTTTATTGGATCAGACATTTATAAAATTATATACTTATTTTATATTTTATGTATATTAAAATATAATAC
>Ga0100379_10004744_pt1 | contig 11895 bp, 13 predicted proteins | sample CryGeymeta201503_FD_80418 | JGI IMG/M metagenome (GOLD analysis project Ga0100379, IMG submission 80418) | Groundwater microbial communities from Crystal Geyser aquifers in Utah, USA - Crystal Geyser metaG 2015-03 | ecosystem: Environmental > Aquatic > Deep subsurface > Groundwater | place...
CACATTCCAGTCATTGCTGAGGCGTTAGATAAATATAAGGGGACAATGATTTTGGTTTCCCACGTGCCAGAATTTGTAGATAAGTTTCGGATTGATGAAACGCTGGATTTGAATAAAGCTAAAAAATAATTTTGGAGTATAATAGTTGTTATCTTATAAACTTAAGAAACGACCAATAGTAATTTAATTTTAAATTGAAATTTCATTAATAATAAGAATATTTTATGGCAAAAGGGAAAGAAGCACACAGAGCGTAGCGACAATGTGCGCCTTTCGTTCCCGATTCGCTTCCCTAATGCGAATCGCTGGAACTGGATAAGTTACAATTAATATTTAAACAAAAAAATTATGGCAAAAGGAAACCACGCCCAAAGAAAAGAAAAAAAGAAACCAAAGAAAGATAAAGGAGATACTAAATAAAAACCAGGCCACGCCCACTTTAGTGGGCGTGGCCTTGTATTTTATGCCAGTTATGAGTTAATAGTTACAGAAAGGAGATGGGAATGAATTATTCCAAAAAATCACCGCCCAAACCACCTGGTAATCGTTGGCGTACATTGTGTCAAACCTACACCCCCCAGCCCGAACCCGGCGACCGAGTTTTACTTCGCAATGATGAAGAGGACATGGTACTCGCCTACAACGAAAGACTAAAAATGTACACGCTCCAAAATCACCAGGGACTGTTCTCGGCCAACAACCTCATCATTCTGTCAAGAACCAAAAAATAACCCAAGCCACACACGGCTTGGGTTAACTAATTTCTGGTACACTATATATATTAAGAATCTAGAATCACTATGGAAAACAATATCGAACAACGTCTCGCAGCCCAAGAAGAGAAAATTGACACCATTTTGACTTCCGTCAAAAAAACCCAACGCTATTTCCAAATCACTATGTGGCTAACAATCATATTGTTTGTACTGCCCCTTCTCGGGCTGGTGTTTATTATTCCGATGTTTATTAGTGCTTATTTAGGGGCGTTTGAGGGTTTAATTTAATGAGAAACAAGTAATAGGGAGTTGAGAAAGTCTAGGATACTTTCTCAAGAGGTTACCTGCTGCGAATGCAGTGACAACCTGAACAGCTCCTGTAAGGAGCAAGCGAACATATTCTCCTGATCCTCATCATTTTCTAGGAAGGAAAATGACTAACGGATCGACTTTAAATCATAATCGCTGCGCTCGTTGATTTAAGGCCTCGTTCCCAATTCCTTATTTCCCCAGAAGGAATTGCTGGAACTTAAAATTTACCAAAAGCTAACTAAACTATATGCTCAAGAAACGTGAATATAAGCTTAAAGAAAAAGTAATACTTTGGCCCGGTGAGACGGCGGCTTGGCACTTTGTACCAGTCAGTAAAAAGGCGAGCGCTGAAATTAAAGAAAACTTTGGTAAAAACGCCAAAGGTTTTCGGTCGTTGCCGGTTACAGTCACGGTCGGCAAGACCAGTTGGGATACGTCTATATTCCCCGACAGTCATTCGGGTTGTTATATTTTGCCGCTTAAAGCTAAGGTACGAAAGGTGGAAGACATTTGGGTGGGTGATAAATTAACGTATTCTATTAAGATAAGAATTTGATATGACAGTTAATGAAATATATAAAAAATACAATATAAATAAAGGTTTACAAGAACACATGTTGCGAGTGGCGGCTGTGGCACAGTTGATTTGTGACAATTTTAAAACTGAATTGGATACCGAAAGTATCGTAAAAGCCTGTTTGCTTCACGACATGGGAAATCTAATAAAGTCAAAACTTGATAACGCCCCTGAATTATTTGAACCAGAGGGGGTTGAATATTGGGAAGAAAAGAAAGCGGAAATGATGCGCAATTACGGAGAAGATGTTCATGAAGCTACGAACCGAATGGTAGCTGAAATAACTGATAATGAAAAAATAAGAAAGACTGTTTTAGGTATGTCTTTTGATGATATTTATGAAATATCAATATCAGGTGCCTCAGAAGTCCAAATATCTCTGTATGCAGATATGCGTGTGGGTATGTTCGGAATAATTTCTTTGGATGATAGATTTGAAGATATAAAGGATCGCTATGTTCCGCGTGGTCATTTTAGTGAAGAAGAAGTAGAATCTCGTAGAGAAGTTGCTAAAAAAATTGAAAATAAAATATTTTCCACATGTACTATTCAACCTGAAGAAATTAATGATAAATCAACAGAACCTGTACAGCAGGAGTTGTTAAGAATGAAAATTTAATAAAGTATGAACAAACACCGAATTACCAAAGCCAAAGATATTCCTGTAACAGATCGGGGTGCTTATGCCTACAGTAAGCTGATCGTTAATGATGAAGCCACTCCGTTTAATGCTATAAAAATAACTGTGACTGGAACTCACCCAACCCGGCGAATCGTTCACGGTATACGCAACTACTATGTTGTCGAAGGGTCGGGTACGTTCGTAGTGGAAAAAGATGAGTACAAAGTGGAAGAGGGGACGATTGTAACTATTCATCCTGGTGAGTGTTATTCCTATAATGGGACAATGAAACTTTTTGAATTCAATATCCCCACCGAGGGCAAGGTTGAGCACGAAGATATATAAAAAAATGAAAAAGTGAAAGGGCCGCAGCGAAAGCAGCGGCCCCAATTCGTCAGGTTCAGAAGTCTAGATGGTTCTCAAGAAAATTCTGGGGACCATACTCCGGATAAAAATCCGGAGTTTTCATCTTGCGAATCGTCGCGCGCGCCTTGCGCTGGTCGGCCCGTTGGTACCGGCGACGGACTTTGTTGGCGCGGTTGAGAAACTGGTAAAGATGTTCATCCTCAGACTGCTCCAGTTTGCGCCGCCGGCCACGATCGCGTGCTTCCCAGCACTCAGCCATGTCCCGGCCATGATTCGGGATGTTCGAGACACGAATCTCATAGTTGCGCCGGCGCCTCCGAAGCTTATCGGTGTTCAGACCCTCATCCTTACGACTGTAAGTCCACCAGATTTTCGGCTGAGTGCTGCCCCTTTGGGGCGGGCAGTACTGGTCGATATACTCTTCGTCCGAGTAAAAGTCGTCATCCTCGAAGGCTCCAAGTTCGTAGTCAAGCTGGTCGTGCATGCCGTGCATTTAGTCCTCCCCAAATTGCAGGTAAATCTTTTGAGATTATACATTTATAATCCAAAAAGTCAATGTCAAAACTGAGTACATACTCTAAACGCACAAACCAATTCTAGGTAGTTTGTTAGTTGCTGATTCAAGGTAAATACCGTATAGTATTGCCGCTATGCCCATTTTGGGCGTTTTTAAGTGCAAACAAGGAGCGCGAGCGACTATGTTCCACTTATGTCAAAATTTACTCCTTTTCCTAGAGAAAATTTTGGCCAATTTCGTGAAGTGCGTGGCGAGCGGAGCTCGCCACGCCACATGCTTTAGGGAGGATTATTAACGGCAATTATACATTTTAATAACAAAACATTTATTATGGCGAGGAAATTTCCAATCGAAAAAATGCGCAACTTTGGTATCGTGGCGCACGTGGACGCTGGTAAAACCACCACCTCTGAACGGGTACTTTTTTATACCGGTATGAGTCACAAAATCGGTGAGGTGCATGACGGCGCTACGGTCACTGACTGGATGGAACAAGAACGAGAGCGTGGTATCACTATTACCGCGGCCGCTATTTCTTGTAACTGGACCAAGACTATGGTGACTGATCGGGTTAGTAATGAACTAAAGCATGCTTTCAACATCATTGACACTCCGGGGCACATCGACTTTACGGCTGAAGTAAAACGTTCTATGCGCGTGCTCGACGGAGCGGTGGTGGTATTTGATGGTGCGGCCGGAGTAGAACCCCAAACTGAAACCAACTGGGGTTACGCCGATGAAGCTGGTGTTCCTCGCCTTTGCTTCATCAATAAAATGGACAAACTTGGGGCCGACTACGATGCTTCAATCAAATCTATTGAAGACCGGTTAAGCAAAAAAGCCGTTCGTATCCAACTCCCGATCGGGCGTGAAGACACACTCTCTGGAGTTGTCGACTTGATTACCATGAAAGCCTATCGTTTTGGTGGAGAAATGGGTATGACCGTAACCGAAGAGGAAATTCCGGCTGACCTACTAGAAGAAGCCAACAAACGACGCGCCGAAATGATTGAACGGGTAGTTGAACACGATGACGCTCTCATGGAAGCCTTCCTCGAAGGTAACGAACCATCACTTGAAGACCTAAAGAAGACCTTGCGAAAAGCCGTTATCGCTAATGAAATCTTCCCAGTCCTCACGGGGTCAGCTCTAAAAAACATCGGTGTACAACTAGTACTCGACGCGGTGGTAGATTATCTACCAGCCCCAACTGATCTACCTCCAGTAACCGGTATTGATCCAAAGACTGATGCTGAAATTATCCGCCATCCAGCCGATGATGAACCGTTTGCGGCTTTGGTCTTCAAACTCCAAGACGATAAATTTGTTGGTCAGTTAGCTTTCTTCCGAGTTTACTCAGGAAAGGTCAGTGCCGGTAGTTATATTTTAAACTCTAGCACCGGTAACAAAGAGCGAGTGGGCCGAATTGTGCGACTGCAAGCAGATAAACGAGAAGAAGTAGATGAAGTGTACGCCGGAGAAATTGCTGCGGCCGTAGGACTAAAGGAAATCAAAACTTCACACACTCTGTGTGATCAAGATAAACCGATTATTCTGGAAGCCATTACTTTCCCAGAGCCGGTGGTAGCAGTGCGTGTGGAGCCAAAAACTAAAAATGACCAAGAAAAAATGGGTGTGGCGCTACGACGTCTCTCTGACGAAGACCCAACTTTCAAGGTTTCAACCGACGAAGAAACCATGGAAACAATTATCGCTGGTATGGGTGAGCTCCATTTGGACATTTTGGTAGATCGCATGAAACGAGAATTCGGCGTTGAAGCTAATATCGGTCAGCCACAGGTAGCTTATCGCGAAACCATTCAACGTGAAGCGGAAGCCGATCATAAATATGTTAAACAGTCTGGTGGTCGAGGTCAGTATGGTCACTGCAAGATTATTATTCGCCCGCTTAAACCACTTGGGGTTGATGCTGATGGCGAAGAGGAGAAGGTAGCTAAGAACGTAACTCGAGAAGATCACTTCGAATTCGTCAACAGCATTAAAGGTGGGGTTATTCCAAACGAATATATTCCAGCCGTAATGAAAGGTTGTAAAGAAGCGATGACTCGGGGATTTGTAGCTGGGTATAAAATGGAAGACGTATCAGTCGAACTGATTGATGGTTCGTACCATGATGTAGATTCCAGTGAAATCGCTTTCAAACTAGCCGGTATTCAGGCCTTTAAAGAAGCGGCGGCTAAGGCTAATCCGGTTATTCTCGAACCTATCATGAAGGTAGAAGTGCGGACTCCAGATGAATACATGGGTGATATTCAAGGAAATATTTCATCTAAGCGTGGTCAGATTGAGGGTTCACAAGAGATAGGTGGTAAGACAATTGTTAACGCGAAAGTGCCTCTGTCAGAAATGTTTGGTTACACCAACACTCTGCGTTCGATGACTCAAGGCCGAGCCTCAATGACTATGGAGTTTGATCACTACGAAGTAGTGCCACCAAATGTAGCGGAAGAGATCAAGAAAAATCGTGGTGTGGTAGCTAAGGAAGACTAATCTCTCCTTCAATAATAAAAAGTCGGCGGGACCAAAGGTCCCGCCGACTTTTTATTAACTGGGGATAGCTCAAAATAGATGATGGTTTTAGAGTAAAATGAAAATGATGGATCAAAATGATGGAGGGGAAAACTTGCCACCTAAAATGGATGCGTCTGAATATAAAATGCCAGAATCGAGTTTTGGGGGTAATACACCGAAAGTAACCTTTCCGTGGCCTGTTATTTTTACAGTTACTTTTTTATTGTTATTGCTAGCTGGGCTAGGTTTTTACGTTTATATGGGCATGAAGTACACACCAGCGGGTACTACAGACACTGAAGTTGAGTCCGTCTCAGAATTAGAAGCAGACAATAATGAAGAAACTTTGGAAGAAAAGTCTATCAGACTCGAAGCGATGATGATAAATGACAATAGTCAGCCGACAGATGAACAAATTAGTCGTTTAAATAACTTAAATTCAGATTCTTCCGAACCAACGCTCGAGCAGATACAACGTCTGGAACAAATGAATCCCGGAACCTTTAAGGAAAATTAAATCAACATGATAAAGATAAAAAATAACCATATAAATCAGGTCTTTGGTTTAGGTCTCGCCTTGATAATATTGCTAGGTTATCAATACACCAGTGCTCAGTGGACCAACCCACCTGCTGGTACAGTACCACCAGCTAATAACACCCCAGCCCCAATCAACGTCGGCACATCACCACAAACTAAATTTGGTAACCTCGGAGTGATTGATTTAAATGCTGCCGATTACGTAAAAGCCGGTCTCCAGATGTGGTCTCCTGAATATTGTGATCAAAATGGACAAAACTGTTTTACTGCCGTCGATGTTCCTACTACTGGCGCAGGAGTTGGTTCACAGGTGTATTCTTGTCCAGTCACCCCAGTTTCTGATGGGTGTAATGACACCTGTAATGGTCAATTACAATCTGGTAGTACTTGTATAGATTCTCAAATTTCTGCTGGAGGAGGTAATAGTGGACAGTCGTGTAAAAATCATAACATTAACTGCCCATATGTTGGTCATCTTGTGCCTTAGTAGATTTTTATTAAATCATGAATCAAAACTTTCTTGAAAACTCAACATACCAAAAAATATTTTTTCTCTTTTTTACTCTATCATTTATTTCTCTAATGATGTTGCCATTTTTTGCTAAAGCCGCCACTCTACCTCTAAGTGGCTACGCCTGGAGCAGTAATATCGGCTGGATTAGTTTTTCCGGAACGGGATATGGGGTCTCGGTCAATGATACAACTGGTGCACTTTCTGGCTACGCCTGGAGCAGTAATATCGGCTGGATAAAATTTGACGGTCTCTCAAGTTGCCCAGGAGTCGCTTCTTGCGATGCTTCAATAAATTTAGCAACGGGTGAATTTAGAGGTTGGGCTCGGGCTTGTTCAGGTACCACGAGTGGTGACTGTACTACCATGAATTCGCGCACTGATGGTTGGGATGGTTGGGTGTCCCTTAATTGTAGTAATACAGTTGGATGTGGTGGGGTTAATTATAAATGGTATCTCTCTGGTGGAGACGTAGATGGGTATGCTTGGGGGAGTAGTGTGCTTGGTTGGGTTGATGCTTCTTCTGTAACCACTGGCCTTGTTGTCCCAACGGCTACTCTTGAAATCAGACTGCTCGGCAGTGGTAGTAGTTTTCTTTCAACGTCGCCATTTCAAATAAGTTCTGGTCAAGATATTGAACTAGAATGGGCTTCTACGGATGCCACTAATTGTGTTGGCACCGTCTCAGGAGATTCTGCCGCCGGCGGATTCTCAATCGGAGGAGCAACTAGCGGCACAATTGGGTCATCGCTGACTGAGCCATCTGACGGCACATCGGCTACCTATACGGTGATTTGTGACAACTTTGTGGGGTCGGCTTCAGCTTCCATAGTTGTACAAACCATGAGTACCAATATTTCTCTAGCGGCTGCGCCCCAAGTTGTAAATTTAGTCGATACAGTGATTTTGACCTGGGATGTTGGCGGCAATGATCCAGCTTCTTGTACAATTACTGGTCCGAACGGCTATTCATTAAATCTAGCTGGGCAGTTAGCAACAGACTCAGTTTCTGGTATAGTAATTGATGGGGAATCTGATTTTACCTTGAACTGTGTTCCAAATGGCTTCAACCCAGGCGCCTCTGCTGCGACCAAGGTGCAGATATCAGGTGACTTCACTGAAGGATAATTAAATAGTGTTATTATAAACACATCATGATAAAAACTACTCCCATCAAACAAATTTTAATCCTAAGCATCTCTTTAGTATTACTACTGGCTTATCAGTATTCTGGAGCCCAGTGGTCGCCTCCATCAGGTAGCCCACCTAGCAATAACACCGACGCTCCACTCAATACCAGCACCTCGCCACAATCTAAGTTGGGTAATATTGGGGCCATTGAGTTGATTGCTTCAGATTATGTAAAAGCGGGCCTCCAGATGTGGTCACCTGAATATTGTGATGAAACAGGCGCAAATTGTTTCTCAGTTAATGATTTAATATTTGTTGCAGGTAGTTGTAGTGATGGAAACATGTTAATTTTTCGAGAAGGGGACGGTTGGTTATGCAAATCAGATACGGAGGTGTTAAACTCTCTTTTACCAAATTGTACTAACGGACAGATATTGAGAAAGGATGGTGGATTTTGGGTGTGTGCAAATATTTAGGAAGAAGTGAGAGATTTAAATAAAACGACAAGTAAAATACTTGTCGTTTTGTTTAATTTATAAAATTGTCTGTAAAACAACTTGTCAAAACCGCACCACTCCTGTACCATACCGGGCACTACATTGCGCTTATTCGGTGTGGGTGTTCGATTTTTTGAGAATGCTAGTTGAAGCGTGCTAGGGATGAGGCTCGTTCTCGCCTTCATCTCTGGTAGGTTTTATACCAAAATAGCCAGGTGGTATTTATTAGTTCATAAGTATAAATAATACATATGGCAGCAGAATTTGATCGTTCAAAGCCACACATGAATGTGGGTACTATTGGTCACGTGGACCATGGTAAGACGACTACAACAGCCGCAATTCTTAGTGTACTTAATGCCCGAGGAGGTGATTATGGCGCTAACGTGAAGGCGGTTGAAGATATTGACAAGGCGCCGGAAGAAAAGGCGCGTGGAATTACTATTTCACTTTCACACAGTGAGTATTGGACAGCTAATCGCCACTACGCTCACATCGACGCTCCTGGTCACGCCGACTACATTAAGAACATGATCACTGGCGCCGCTCAAATGGACGGTGCAGTACTTGTTGTAGCCGCTACTGATGGTGCGATGCCACAAACTCGTGAGCACGTACTTCTAGCTAAGCAAGTTGGTGTACCAAACATTATCGTATTCCTAAACAAATGCGATATGGTGGATGACGAGGATATGATTATGCTCGTTGAAGAAGAACTTCGTGAACTCCTAACCAAAAATGGTTTTGATGGTGCTAATGCTCCAGTTATTAAGGGTTCAGGTCTTAAGGCTCTAGAAGATCCGAGCGGACAATGGGGAGACAAAATTGTTGAATTGGTTGATGCCATGGATACTTTCTTCCCAATGCCAGAACGTGAACTTGATAAGCCATTTTTGATGCCTATCGAGGACATTTTCTCTATTGAAGGACGCGGTACAGTAGTAACTGGTCGTGTAGAGCGGGGAGCTGTTAAGGTTGGAGAAACAATCCAAATTGTTGGAATTAAGGATACTGCAGAAACAACCGTGACTGGAGTGGAAATGTTCAACAAACAACTTGATAGAGCGCAAGCTGGAGACAACGCTGGTATTCTTCTTCGTGGAACTAAGAAAGAAGACGTACACCGTGGGCAAGTGCTAGCCGCTAAAGGTTCAGTAACACCACACACCGAGTTTGAAGCTGAAGTATACGTACTATCTAAGGATGAAGGTGGTCGTCACACACCTTTCTTCTCAGGCTACAAACCACAGTTCTACATCCGTACTACTGACGTAACCGGAGATGTAACTCTAGCTGATGGTGTAGAGATGGTTATGCCTGGCGATACAGCTCAGTTCAAGGCTAAATTAGTAGCTCCAGTAGCTCTAGAAGAAAAGCAAAGTTTTGCGATTCGAGAAGGAGGTAAGACAGTAGGTGCTGGTGTGGTAACTAAGATCGTTGCCTAAGTAGCACAAAAACCGTTGACTTTCCCTCATATACCTGTATATTTGGGCAAAATCACAGTAAAGAACCATGACAACTAAAACGACAGCAAAAGCAAAAGCAACACCAGCTGGTGAAATCGGAAAATTGCGAATCCGCGTTCGCGCCTATGATCATAAGATTCTAGACGCCAGCGTAAAGCAAATTATCGATACCGCCTTACGGTTTGATGCTACGGTGATAGGACCTATTCCATTACCAAATGAAATTAAAAAATACACAGTTAATCGTTCATCATTCGTCTATAAAGACGCGCGAGAACAGTTCGAAATGCGAACCCATAAACGAGTAATTGATATCCTTAATCCAGCTCCGAAAGTAATAGAAGCCCTTACTAATCTGTCGTTACCATCTGGAGTCAATATTGATGTAAAGATGATGTAGGTTCAGTCTAAATGGATAACAAAAAGCCAGTGCGTATGCACTGGCTTTTTGTTATCCACACATAGTAGTTGTTTACTTTAAAAAGTAAGTGATAATAACCGTAATGGAGGTAGTCCCGATAGGACTGCCTTTTTTGTTGTTTCACCACAAATTATTTAAATTATAAAATTACAAACATGTGTACCTTACTAAATTTATCAAATATACTAAGATCATTAGCTATTGGTTCAATAATAGCTTTTTATCTGATTACAGCACCAATGGCTTCTGCCGCTACAATTGGTGATTTATCACAAGTGCTATCAAGGCTCCAATCTACCTTAGAGCAAATTCTAGCTAATTTACCTACGCAAACTGTACTAGGGGTTGGTACTGTGGTAGCTACAAATGATGCTGAGTTGGCAAATGCAATAAAAAACTCTACTGGCGGGGAAACCATTCAGCTTGCACCTGGGTCATACGGCAAGATCTTTATCAATGGTGGTCAATACAACAAGCTTATTGTCGGGGCTACCACTTTTAGTGGCGGTACTCCCACACTGAGTAGCTTGGTGGTCATTGAATCACAGGATCCGAACAATCCAGCAGTGGTCCATAGCATCGATGTACGCTCAAGTGACTACTGGCACTTTAATAACCTCGACATTCGTCCCGGTACGGGAGGTGGGGTTACTTTCAAAGCCGTCCAACTGCAAGGTGACAACCTCGCGATTGAAAACTCCACCATCGACTACGGTGACTCCACTAGTTGGACTGCGACTGATTGGACCAGCAAGGCTGGCTTTGGTATCGAGATTTCAGGAAACAATGGATTGGTGAAAAACAACTCACTCCATACCGTGAACATGGGTCTAACTATAGGAAAAGGTGGTAGCGGTACAAGGGTCATAAACAATACCGTTGATGGTATTGCTGGTGACGGTTCTCGCCTCCTCCAAGATGGTGCCGTTTTTGAAAACAACCTGTTCAAGAACTTTAAGAAAGTTGATGCCAACCACGATGACTGTGTGCAGTCATGGGGTATGCTCAACAACCGTCCTAACGCAGATGCTATCGTGAAAGACGTACAGTTCCGTAACAATATCTGTATTGACACGACCGGCAGTCACAGCGATCCGCTGTATTCAAATCCACAAGGATTTGCGATGTTTGACGGCAGTGCCCAAGACTGGGTGGTTGAAAATAACGTGTACATCTCAAGTGCTTACCACGGTCTTAACTACTCAGGAGCTCGTAACCTGATGATCCGCAACAACACGATCATTGACTCTGATCCGTCAGTCAACGGTTTGGATACGGTCTGGCTGCGCGTGTCAGGCAACAAAACTGGAACCATTGCTCCCCAGAACAACAGCTTCATTGATAACATATCCAATAAATTCACTGCCTATGGTCAGACACCTACGGTGGTTAATAGTCAAATCGTCAAATACGCCAACTACGACAACCTCTTTCGTGACTGGCGCAATGGAGATGTGCGTCTAAAGAGTGGTCAAAATCTAAATGGAGCTGGTGCCAACCTCGATCCTGCGACCGTAGGTAGCAACCGTACCATCACCAGTTACACTGGTGGCGGTATCACACCTACCCCAACCACAGTGCCAACTGGATGTCTAAGCGGAGGCACCTGGTATCCAACGGGAAAGCAATTGACTCAAATTGTTAATTCTGATGGCACGTCTTCAAGAATTGCCGATGGGTACTATGAA
>Ga0100379_10004749_pt1 | contig 11889 bp, 12 predicted proteins | sample CryGeymeta201503_FD_80418 | JGI IMG/M metagenome (GOLD analysis project Ga0100379, IMG submission 80418) | Groundwater microbial communities from Crystal Geyser aquifers in Utah, USA - Crystal Geyser metaG 2015-03 | ecosystem: Environmental > Aquatic > Deep subsurface > Groundwater | place...
AGTGTGGAAATACATGTTCTCCAGGGGGAACGTCCCATGGCGGCTGATAGTCGAACTTTAGGGCGTTTTATGCTCGATGGCATTCTACCGGCGCCAAGAGGTATGCCTCAAATTGAAGTAACTTTTGATATCGATGCTAATGGAATCCTTAATGTTAGTGCTCGGGACAAAGGCACCGGGAAGGAGCAGAAAATCACCATCACCGCCTCTAGTGGACTCAGCAAGGGAGAGGTGGAGAAGATGCAGAGGGATGCGGAAACGCATGCTGTTGAAGATGCTAAGCGTAAGGAAGAAACCGAAACTCGCAATGCTGCTGATAACCTTGCTTATACTGCTGAGAAAACGCTTCGAGAGCATGGAGATAAAATACCTGGAGAGCTAAAACAGGAAATAGAAGGCAAGATAGCTGCAGTTCGCTCAGCGCTTCAAGGCAAGGATATAAATGCTGTTCGTAATGCCGTGCAAGAGCTATCGCAGGCTATGCAGAAGGTTGGGGCTACAGTTTATGGACAGCCCGGTGGACAACCACCTGGTGGGCAACCTCCCGGTGGACAACAGGGTCCTGGTGGAGAGGAAGGTCCTGTTGAAGGTGAATTCCGCGAGGTATAAGCACTAAAATACTAAGCACTACTATCTAAATCCCCGACGTTAGAGGTTTGAATTTGTTTAGAATTTAGAGATTGAAATTTAGGATTTCCCTTAAGGAGAGAAATGTCAGGAATTGAGTTAGAACAATTTGCGTTAACTGTCGAGAGGATTAGACAGAAGGCATTACAGGAGAACAGGCTGCTGGATAACCCTTCTCTCGAGGAATTGAGGGTGCTTGTGGAACAGGAACCCGGGGTAGAGAAGACAATTTATGGTAATTTTGTTGTTGAAAGTGGGCCTAGTTCCAGGGCGGCGATGTTTACCAAAAACAGCGTTGACTATCCCTTCGGCAAGGAGGAATTGCAGTTATTGGCTCAATGTGAACAGGCGTTGAGCAAAGAAAGGTTAATTTCCCTTGACAGGATTGTGGGCAATACAAGTAGTAACACTACAGTCAGGTTAATTGTCCCTGAGCGATTTGCTCATGTTGCCTATGGTGGTGGGAATCTTTTTATTCCCGTAAAGGGCAAAGTTGAAAAGCCAACGTATGAGATTGTAATGTTCAGTGATGAAGCTTTTGAAGCTAATAAATCAAAACCACTTCCTCAAAAAGACATCACTATAAGGCTGGCTATGCTTGATAATGGCAGGGTCATCAAGATAATCAGGAACAGCAATTATATTGGTGAGTATAAAAAGGGAGTCTTCGCCGCTGAAGATTGGACCCATAAAACTTTTGGGGACGGAATTTTCCTGCATACCGGCTGTAGGGAGGATTACCTTCAATCAACACATGGGGATTATCGAACTGTAAGGACATTGCTTGTTGCCTTGACCGCAAATGGGAAAACAACCACCACGTGCAAAATTTTGGCGAGGAAAGGCAGGGAAAAATCCTGGCTTATCCAGGACGATGGTGGAACTCTGATGCCCGATGGTTCCTTCCATGGTTTTGAAGCTGGAGGGGTATTTGTGAAAACCGAGAGTATAAATCCCGGAAATCAAGTTGAGATATTCTATGGCTTGTTGAAACCGGAAACTCTCTGTGAGAATGTTTATGTGACGGAAGATAAAGATTTCGATTTTTACAATTTCGAAAGAACATCAAACGGGAGAGCGGTTATACGCAGGAAAGATTTCCTGCATGCCAGCCCTTATATTGACGTTGATAGGATAGATAACCTGGTTCTTATCACCAGAGGGCCGTTGATTCCAGCGATATCGAAATTAACTTTAGAGCAAGCAACCTCGTTGATGATTTTGGGGCAATCAATGGAGTCGTCCGCTGGTGACCCAACTCAGGCGGGGAAGATAAAGGGCGAGTTCTTCTATGACCCATTTGTAGCTGGTGATAGGGCGGAGCATGCCAACAGATTTTATGAAATAATGGGAGTCCTTCCTCATGTGAATTATTACTTGTTAAATACCGGGGGGATAGGTGAGGGGGCACATTATAATGATATAAGGCTGGAATTTACCATGGCGATACTGGATTCCCTATTGAGAGGTGGACTTGAAGATTGGGTAGATTCACCTACCGGATTTAAGGTACCTAGGTCGGTAAGGCATGTTGACGATATATACTTACATCCTGAGAAACTTTATTCTAGAATGGAGTTCGAGGAAAAGCAGAAAGAGCTCAATAAAATCAGGTGTGAAGCGGTGGAAAAATTTGGTAATGCTTTACACCCCAATATTAGAAACGTTTTTAGCGCAGTTTAGCCCCGTATTAAATACGGGGTTACATCGAAGGTGGATAAAATGGCTGAATTTACTAAGCTTTTGCAACAGTTGAAAGCTGAAAAGGCGCGATTGTTACAAGAGCTGGAGCAGATACAAACTTCTCAGCAAACGGCGGAAAGAAGGGCTGGCGGTCCGTTTGGCAAAAGAGGGGAGGAGGCAAGCCAGGTTTTGGAGTTAGAAAAGAGGCTGGATTTGGAGAAAAGGTTGAAGAAGTCTCTTGCTGAAATAGACCATGCCCTGGAGAAGTATGAAGCGGGGACTTATGGATTGTGTGACTCTTGTGGCAAGCCTATAGAGCCAGCCCGCCTTGGAGCGCTACCTCAAGCGAACTTGTGCTTGGGATGCAAGGTGCGCCAGACGAGGGATGCAAAATAAAGGGCAACTTAGACTTTTTTTGGTTGCTGCTGCTTCAATAATCGTCCTCGACCAGGTAACTAAGTTATGGGTTAGGAATAATTTGGCTCTAGGTGAGGTAGTCCCCCAGACAAGCTTCCTGAATTTAGTGCACCATGAAAATACTGGCTTCGTTTTTGGCTTACTGCCGGGACAAGTTTCTCTTCCTATCGCTACTGCTATAGCGGTGTTAATTATCATTTTGTTAGCGCGGCATTATTTATCGTCCAAGACCGCACTAAGCAATGTATCGCTAGGATTGCTCTTTGGTGGCGCCACTGGTAATTTGATAGACCGTCTTCGTCTTGGCTATGTCGTTGATTTCATTGACCTTCGTCTCTGGGATGACTTCCACTGGCCAGCGTTTAATTTCGGAGATGCTGCTATAGTGGCTGGCGTAATTTTGTTCATTTATTCCCTTTATCGTACGGGATTATTCGCCAGGGTATATCACCATGGACGCGCTTCCAAAGACTAAAATGCTCCACCTCACTGTTTCCACGCCGGGCATTCGCCTTGATAGTTATTTAGTTCAGGCATTTCCTCAATTTTCTCGGGCCTATTTACAGAAATTGATTGAGCAAGGCTATATTTTGGTTAATCGAGGAAGGGCTAAGGCGAGTCGCAAATTGGCGGGAAAAGACAGGATAACCATTGAGTTTCCTCCCTTACCTACCCCTCCGCAGGCTGAGCCGATTTCCCTAAAAATAGTCTATGAAGATAGTGAAATTATCGTGGTGGATAAACCTGCTGGCTTAACCATTCATCCTGCTCCCTGGCATCCTGACCACACTTTAGTTAACGCTCTCCTGGCGCATTGTCCCGGTCTGGAGGGGAGCGGTGACCTGGTGCGGCCAGGCATAGTTCATAGGCTGGATAAAGATACCTCAGGGCTCATTGTTGTTGCTAAAAATGAATCCGCTCGAGTTTCTCTAATTAACCAGTTCAAAGGTAAAACAGTAACCAAGAGCTATCTTGTTCTGGTTAAAGGGAAGGTATTTCCTGGTCAGGGGACAATTGAATTGCCTATTGGGCGAGACCCGAGAAATCGCAAGCGAATGATGGTAGTAGAGGAGGGGAGAGAGGCAATAACACATTACCAGGTTAACCAATACCTTGGCGATTACAGTTTACTTGAGGTAATGCCCAAAACGGGGCGGACACACCAGATAAGGGTACACCTTTCCGCTATTGGTTATCCTGTGGTTGGTGACCCTGTTTATGGGGTGAAATCAGCTTATATTGGGCGGCAGTTCATTCATGCTTATCGTCTTGGCTTCCGCTTGCCGTCAACCAATCAATACCTTGAATTTAGCTCGCCTTTGCCTGAAGATTTAAAGCAAGCTCTCGAGGTGCTTCCTCATTGAAGCAAGATGAAGGGTAGTATAGAATGGGGCAAATTGGTTAACATAGGTTTTTAGGATGGAAAGCCAGCGGTGCAAAGGCATGCGGGATTTACTCCCCGATGATATGGGGAAATTTCGCTATATTGAGGATACCTTCCGCAATTGTTGTACTAAGTGGGGGTATCGTGAGGTAAGGACACCGAGCCTGGAATATCTCCGCCTGTTTACTGCTACAGGAACGCTTACCCCCAGCAGATTAAGTAAGGCATACTCCTTTCTTGATTGGGATGGCTGGAGTGGAGAAAGGGTAGTGCTCAGACCGGACGGTACCATACCTATAGCCCGACTTTATCTTGAAAATCTAAGCTTCCCTGCCAGGTTTTTCTATGTCACTGACATCTTTGCTTTTGAGCAGACGGGGAAGGAAAACAGGGAGCGGTGGCAATGTGGTGTTGAGTTCTTAGGTGGTGCTAGTCCAATGGCGGATGTAGAGCTTCTCTTGTTAGCCCATGAGCTATTACATAGCCTTGGCATTAGCGGAGTACAGTTGCGGCTGTCCCATGCCGGTTTGGCGAAGGCGCTGGTTAAGGAGCTTGGGCTTAGTCCCAGAGATGAGGCTAGAATGCTCGGGCGTATTCTGGATGGTGATTGGCAGGCATGGAAGGAAGCAAAGTCAAATAATCTTGAGCTGGATAAGTTTCTTGTCTCGCTGGTGAACTTCAAAGGGAAGTTAAGTGACTTCCTCAAGAAAGTTAAGCTTCCAGCAGAAGGAACTTCGCCGGAGCTGGAATCCAATCTCAGTAATTTCATTGACATTCTCCGGTTGTTGGATGACTTGAAATGCGATTATCAGATTGACATTGCTGCCATTCATGGGTTTGAGTATTACACTGGGATTTGCCTTCAATTATTCTCCCGAGGCGAGAAAATTGGTGGTGGTGGAAGGTATGATGAGCTCCTATCGCTTATGGGCAGCAAGAGCATGCCCGCTTGTGGATTTGCCATTTACGTTGACCCGGTAATAAAGATGCTCTCCCTGAAGGAAGACGAGCGTAGCGAATCTGGAGTGTTGCTTAGAGGAGATGAAAAAAAATCCAGGGTAGTGGAGGCATGCTTTAGCCTGGCTCAATCGCTTCGTAGCGCCGGGCGTATAGTTGAGCTTGACTTTGCTGGAGAGAGTGTAGCTGATTATCGATGGGTTGTTTCTGTTTCCGGTGAAGAATCTTTTGTGATTATTGACCAAAAAAGCGGTGAAAAATGGCAGGTCCGCACTCTACCTCAGGTTGTTGGCATATTAGGTGTGGATTAAATTTCTATGGCAAACCAGTCAAATTATATCAAACTTGCTTTACCTAAAGGGAGGTTACTTCCGGACACGGCAAATTTGCTTGATGGCGTAGGTTTAGGCTTTGAAGGGTATAGTGAGCAAACAAGGCAATATCGGCTTAAGTCGGCAAAACCTCCTTATCTCTCCGCCAAGATATTTTGGGAAAAGGATATTCCTATCCAGGTGTCGATAGGTAATTATGACTTAGGGATATGTGGGTTGGATTGGATCGAAGAACTTCTTGTGCGGTATAAAGCCAGCGCAGTAGTGAAGCTGTCCACTCTAAATTATGGTGAGGGGTATATATACGCTGCAATCAGTTACGAATCAGAAATAAAAAACCTAGATGGACTTCTCGGTAGACAAGGTAACTGGCGTATAGTAAGTGAGTATCCTGATTTAGCCGAAGCCTTCGCCTTAAATATCAGAATGAGAAGGTTTCGGATTTTCCCAGTTTGGGGAGATGCTGAGGGTTATCCTCCGGAGAACGCTGAAATTGCGGTATTGTGGGCCAGAAATGAGGAGGAATTGAAACGAAAAGGTTTACTTCCCCTCATGAAATTGCTCCCCGCTAGAGCTACGGTAATTGCCAGCCGGGAGAGCTTGGACAATAAGGACTTGGCTTCAGTATTGAATCGTTTCGCTCCCATGCTTGATAATAGGGAATTTTCGTTATCATTCGAAGAGGTAAGTAGCAAGGAAGGTTTTGTTGGTTCGCTTCCCCGTCCTGAGCTAAAGAAAGTCAAGCTAGCTTTACCTGATGGGCATCAGCAACCACCCACGGCAAAGTTTTTAGAACGAGTGGGACTCAATTTAAGCCATTATTCTGGGGAGGTGCTGGATTATCATCCCTCGGTTGACCTAGACTGGCTGGGCGTTAAAGTAATCAGACCTCAGGATATGCCACTCCAGGTAGCTAACGGCAATTTTGACCTTGCAATAACTGGCAGGGATTGGCTACTTGACCATGTCTACCGTTTTCCCTCCAGCCCTGTGGTGGAATTATTGGACCTTGGCTTCGGCAAAGTTAAAATCGTAGCTGCGGTGAGCCAGGAAATGCCAGCGTCAACCATGGAAGACGTTAGGCAATTGCTGCAGAAGGGTAAATTACCCACACTGAGGGTAGCCTCGGAATATGTCAACATTGGCGATAAGTATCTTTGTGACCATCACATTAGTCCATATAAACTGATACCAACATGGGGGGCAAGTGAGGCTTTTCTGCCTGAAGATGCCGATTTGCTTATTGATAATATGCAGACTGGGAAAACCATGGCAGAGCATAATCTTAAAATTATTGATGTCCTTTGTGAATCCACTGCGTGTCTCATTGGCAACAAGGAAAGCATTAACTCACCTGATAAGAAGGAAGAGATAGATTTTATCATTCAGATGATGCGAGGAGGATTATCGTGAAAAGAATCGAGGATTTTGCCCGCGCAAAGCGATTACTTGATCGAAAGTCCCCGCTACAATCCTTGGATATAGGGATAGAGCATCAACAGGTGGTGGCTGATATTATCGGCAGGGTGCAAAAGGAGGGTGATAAGGCTCTTTTCCACTACGCTAAGGAATTAGATGGTGCTCAACTTGATTCTCTGGAGGTGAGCAAGCAGGAGATTTCGGCGGCTTACGATGCCGCGGATGAGAAGTTAGTCTCAGCCCTCGAGTTAGCTGCTAAAAGGATAAGAGAATTTCACCTTGCTTGCTTACCAAAAACTGGCATTATATCCATTGCCCGATGTCTGAAGAGGCAGGTTCGTCCTCTGAATAAGATAGGGGTCTATATCCCCGGTGGAACTGCCTGTTATCCCTCCACGGTGTTGATGACTGTCATTCCTGCTAAGGTAGCTGGTGTTAAGCAAATCATTATGGCTTCTCCTCCCCGACCTGATGGAGCTATTCCTGCTGCTACATTAGTAGCGGCTAACATCGCTCAGGTAAATCGGATTTTTAAGATTGGCGGTGCTCAAGCCATCGCTGCCCTAGCGTTTGGCACGGAGTCAGTGCCCAAAGTGGATAAAATCTGCGGTCCGGGCAACAACTTTGTGGTGCTAGCTAAAATGATGGTTTATGGTGAGGTGGCCATTGATGGTCTTCAGGGACCAAGTGAGATTGTAATTGTGGCTGATGGCACTGCCGATGCATCTTTGTGTGCTGCTGAGCTTCTGGCTCAGACTGAGCATGACCCGATGGCAAAGGCGATCTTGATTACCACATCGCCTGAGCTGGCTGACAAGATTGATGGAGAAATTTCACTCAGATTGGATAAAATGGAGCGGTCTTTCATTGCTGCTGAAGCCATTAAGAGTGGAATGATTGTCCTCGTGGATGATATTGACCAGGCTGTGGAATTGGTCAATCTTTATGCTCCTGAGCATCTTTCCCTTATGGTAGCTGATGCCTCTTCTTTGATTCCCAAAATCTATAGTGCCGGCTGCATTTTCACTGGCGATAATTCATCAGTGGTTCTCGGTGATTATGTTGCTGGTCCCAGCCATGTATTGCCTACCGGGGGAAGTGCTCGTTTCAGTTCGCCCTTGGGTGTTGAAGATTTCCTCAAGGTTACCAATATCATTTCACTGGATGATTCCACCGCCAGGGACCTTTCTCAAGCAGCGATAACCTTAGCTGAGGCTGAGGGGTTTGGTGCTCATGCCCGGGCGGTGTCATTGAGAGCAAAACGAAGCAACCGCAACGAATAGATGAACATAAAGAAGCTGGTAAGGCCCGAACTAATAGCGATGAAAAGCTACACCTCAATAGAGCCGGTGGAGATTCTGGTGCAGCAGGTTGAAGGAAAGTTGATAAAGCTAGATGGCAACGAGAATCCCTACGGTTGCTCTCCGAAGGTTTCTCAGGCTGTCGCTGACTATCCTTACTATCATATCTACCCCGACCCGGAGCAGAGAAAGCTAAGGGAAGCATTGCAGGAATATACCGGTGTAGATCGCCAGCATATCGTCTGTGGCAGCGGCAGCGATGAGTTAATTGACCTTGTATCAAGGCTCTTTCTTGAGCCAGGTGACAGAATTATAACCTGCTCACCAACGTTTGGCATGTATCCCTTCAGTGCTGAAGTCTGTGGTGGCAGGGTGATTGAGGTGCCCAGAAAGGATGAGGATTTTGCTCTGGATATAGCGGGCGTAAAAAGAGCGCTGGATAAGAGAACGAAGGTCATCTTTATCGCTTCTCCCAATAATCCTACCGGCAACATCATTGAGGAACAGGAGCTAATGGAGCTCGTTGATACTGGAAGGGTCGTGGTCATTGACGAGGCTTATTTTGAATTCAGCGGGGTAACCATGGCTGGCTTGGTGGCTGCTTACCGTAACTTAATAGTGTTGCGCACCTTCAGTAAATGGGCGGGGCTAGCTGGATTCCGTATCGGCTATGGTATCTTCCCCGTGGAAATTGCCGACTACCTGATGAAGATTAAGCAGCCTTATAATGTCAACGCCGCTGCCCAGGTAGCAGTGCTGGCTTCTTTAAGCGATTTGGACTATCTGCATGGCAACGTAAACAAGATAATCACTGAGCGGGAGAGGCTATTCGGCAAATTAGGTGTCATTGCGAGCGGAGCGAAGCAATCTCATTGGCTAAAGCCCTATCCATCAAGGGCTAACTTTATTCTTTGCTCCTTATGCTGTGATTCTGAGCCTACCCCCTCGGAACAATCTCCGGCCAAAGAAATCTGGCGTCAATTACAGCAGAGAGGTATTTTTATTCGCTATTTTGATACCCCACGATTGAAAGACTGCTTGAGAATCAGCGTGGGCAGACCAGAGGATACTGATGCCCTAATTGAAGCGCTGAAGGAAATGTGTTAAGGTGGCAGCATGACTGAAAGGAAAACAAAGGTAACTCGGGAAACTGCCGAGACCAATGTCAAAGTAGAACTGAACATCGATGGCAGCGGAGAATTTGAAATTACTACCGGGATAAGAATGTTCGACCACCTTCTTGCTCAGCTAGCCAGGCATGGGGTATTTGACCTGAAGATCTCAGCTACAGGTGCTGACAAGCATCATGTTGTGGAGGATGTAGCTATTTCCTTGGGCAAGGCATTTAACCAGGTATTGGGGCAAAAGCAAGGCATTGTCCGAATGGCGCATGCTGTTGTGCCCATGGATGAAACTCTGGCAGAGGTGGCAGTGGATATCGGTGGAAGGGCCTACAGTGCGATAGATACATCCTTCAGTCGAGCTAAGATAGGTGACCTGGATGCTGATTTAGTTCGCCATTTCTTAGTTTCCTTCGCCTCTGAAGCCAAAATCAACCTCCACGCCAGGGTAATCACCGGCGTCAACGACCACCACAAAGCCGAAGCTTTATTCAAAGCCCTCGCCCGGGCTCTCGATTCAGCTACCCGCATCGACGGGCGTATTATCGGCAGAGTGCCCAGCACCAAAGAGGTTATTGAGGGGTAGGGAGGTATATAACCGACTTCGGATGTTGAATCTCGAGCATGTTTCAATGGGCTTGATAACTGCTACGATAGATGCTAGTGTTTAGCAATCTATAAGGCTGGTATGTGAAATGGCTGGCAAATGCTGAAGGAGGTGGTAAGGATGCTCAATTAAATCTTGAAGAGGAAGCATTATTAAGCAAAGAGAAATTAAGAAGAAAAGGAGGTTAGAATGGAAGGTAGTAAACTTTATGTAGGAAATCTCAGTTACTCTGTAACCGATGGGGATTTGAAGGAATTGTTTTCCCCCCATGGTGAAGTTAAGCAAGTCAATGTAATTGAAGGTAGAGGTTTTGGATTCGTGGAAATGTCTAGCCCAGCGGAAGCTGAGAAGGCAAAGGAAGCACTGGACGGTTCTGATTTCCAGGGACGCACCTTGAAAGTTGACATAGCTCGCCCACCGAGAAGTGGACCAGGAGGTGGACCAAGAGGTGGACCAAGAAGGGAAAATCGAAGATATTAGAATAATTAAGAGATAAGCTAGAAACTCTAAATGATAGAGTAAAACTAGCTGAGACTAGCTTAACCTTTACCCGAGCAGGATTATATTATCGGCTGTTTCGTCGTATATATCTTTCAGGGTGAATATAATAATCTGGTAATCTTTGCTCAGGTCTTTAAAGAGGAGCAATGCTTTATTCAACCGAAGCAAATCGAAATTACCAAAAGGGTCGTCTAATAGAAGAGGAGGATTTGAGCTAGCTACCTATAGTGGCAACTCACCTTGATTTAGTTGATGATCGGTCTTGGGTAAGGGAGCAGAGTCAACATCCGCGCTTTGTTGGGGAAACATACTCGGGAGCTCCGTATAGCTGATATTGCCATTCTCTATATCTTGTTTGAGTACGTCTTTTACCTCATCTTTTGCGGTGAGGTAGATAATCTGCCATCCTGATTGGGAAATCTTCTTCAATATGTCAATTTGCCGCTGTAACCGCTCGGTGTCAGCTTTGATAAAAGGGTCATCCATAATAAAGAAACCCTTGCTTCCTTTTAGCAGCTTTTCTCCAAGAGCAAGGCGGATGGAAAGATAAAGTTGATCGTAAGTGGCCCCCGATAACTGTTCGGCGTCTAATGCACTACCATCCTCGAGCTTTACTTTAATTTTTTTCGTTTCGTCCTGAGCAAACTCTACTTCCTGATAAACGCCGCCGGTTATCTCGGAGAAACGCTGTGAAATAGGGCTATCCTTACCAAAAAGGGCGGAGATCTTTTTCTCTTCCTCTCTTTCCAGCTCCTCGAAAATGCTTATGGCTTCTAGGGCGTTATCTTTCTCAGTTTCGACGCTGAACATAAAGGTTGACAGCTCGTTCTTAATCATATTCAGGTCTATGGAAGTAGTGCAGTAAAGGCGACCGTCTTTTGGTTGTAGGATTTCGTTCGTTTTTCTTTCTATTTCTCTTAATTGTTCCTGAAAGCGGCTTAACTTCTCTTCAAGTTGTTGCCCCCCTTCCTGAAGTTTCTGCTGGTCCTCTTTTAACTTCGACATAGCTTTTCCATCATAGGGTGTCTCCTTAGCCTTGTTCTCATATTCCTTTAGAGCATCGATTTCATCACACCAGTGGGAAAAATTCTCCTGTAAGTCTTCTCCTTTTGAACCAAATTGGTTCTTTAGTATGCCCTTCTGGGTGTTGATTGATGATTTACATGTCGATTTCAAGTCAAGTTTTTGGCGATATTCCTTGAGAGTTTTTACTTTTGATTTTTGGACTAAACCCTCTATAGTTTCTCTAGCTTTGCTTGATTGCCTTTCTATGTTCGGAATATCTGTTTCAGTCCATCTTTTGATTTGGCTTTCTAAGGCAAAGGCATAGGTCCTCATGCTTTCTACCTTACTTTGTTTTTTGGAATACTCCGCATCCAACTTTTCAATATTTTGCAAAATTTCCTGGGGCTTTCCGCAGCAAGGTCAAACCTGGAGGCGGCTAATTTAATCCTTTCAAACACTGCAGCGAGGTGAGCTTTCTCTCGGGTCAATGAGAATCTCAGTGCTGCAAAGATGCCAGTGGAGATTAAGAAAAAGG
>Ga0100379_10004756_pt1 | contig 11882 bp, 9 predicted proteins | sample CryGeymeta201503_FD_80418 | JGI IMG/M metagenome (GOLD analysis project Ga0100379, IMG submission 80418) | Groundwater microbial communities from Crystal Geyser aquifers in Utah, USA - Crystal Geyser metaG 2015-03 | ecosystem: Environmental > Aquatic > Deep subsurface > Groundwater | place: USA...
TCATCATCAGATTTTTCGTTTTTTAAAACAACTTCTGTTGGGGAATCTGGTTTATCGGAATCTCCAAAAAATGGAATGGAGTCCATTTGCATAATCCCGAAAATAACAAGAATCATAACCACCAAAAATCCAATTACAATAATTGGAACTTTCGTTATAGTAGCAGCTCTTTTGTCGGAATTAACCGATGCCCAATTTACAGAAGATACATTTGGAGCTGCTTTAGTTTTGTTATAAGGAGATTGGTCAGGTTCAGGAATTCTAGTAATATCGCTTGCTATACCACTAATAACTTTTCGTGGTTTGGGAGTTGTTTCTTTTAGTTCTTCGACTTCTTGTTTCGTCTCATTATTCATCTCTGATGAGCTTTTTAGCTGATCTTGGTCGGCAGTTTGGGCTTCATCTTTATTACCGAAGTTCATTTCGCCAGTTATATACTTTTGGCTAAGGTTACCATTATATACTCCTGTTAAGTGTTCATCTAAGGCTTTTACAACATCTGCATCATCAATTTTTAATACTTTTGCATATGTTCTAATATAACTACGTTGATAAGTTACATTTGTAGTATCGTCGAAAATGGTTCCGTTTTCTATGGATTCAATAATGAATACAGCTATTTTACTAATGCTATGTACAGCCTCACGACTGAGTTTTTGATGAATCCGGATTTGTTCAAGATCTTGACTTAAAGACATATTTCAAAAATAAACACAAGTGAATGGTATGCAATTCGTTAAATCGATGGTTCATATTTACTCAAAACTGAAATACAAACAATATGAACCGATTATTCCGCATTCAAAATTATTATTAATAAGCCAAATAGAATAAAGGAGAACCAAAGTGATATGATTAACTAAACCTAGTTTGACTCAAAAGAATGAGATTGAATTTAACTTTAATAAAGTACCTAAAATTGACCATTTCTGAAACAAGGAAAAAGGCTCTTTTTAGTATTAATTGCGTATTTTGAACAGGTTTTTAGTTAATTTTTAACATAAAGCTACTTCTATCAACATCAGACAATCGTATTTTGACTCTATCACTGCTACTAAAACGAATTACTTCCATTACAATGGCTCGAAGCATTTCGATTTTTTCGGCACTAGCAGTCTCGATGATTTTAACGCGCATTATTACAGTTGAGGAATTAGGACAATATCGTACGATTTGGATTTTGTATGGTGTTTTAGGTCCAGTTGTTACAGGATCACTTTCAGGTTTATTGTATTATCGTGGTTCAGATGATTCAAAACGCTCTGAATCGATTACTTTAGGCTTGTTATTATCATCTTTTTTAGGTGTATTCATGTTCTTAATTGTATGGTTGGGTTTCCCGTGGTGGGAGACTTTATTCCATGCAGAAGGCCTATATGTTGCGTTCCGAAATTTTAGTATTTACATGTTATTCTCTGGGTTTTCGAGTGTAATCGAATCCGTTTTTGTGCTAAAACATAGAAATAAATGGCTTTTTACTCATAATCTAATTTCAAACTCTTTTGAAGTTTCTAGTATTGTAATCCCATTCTATCTTGGTTATTCTCTCGAAGTGGTAAGCTTTTGTATGATTGCTGCGCCTTTATTACGTTCTATATTTTTAATTTTTTTTACAAAGTCGGATTGGACTTCTGTTTCTTGGAATCAAATCAAAAAGAGTCTTCCTTTTGATATCCGATATGTTGGAGGCCTTATGCTCGTTTCCATAGCTGGAACTGCATCCGTAAATATGGATTCGTGGTTCGTTCGTTGGTTTTATGCTAATGATGCAATTTTTGCTCATTATGTAATTGGTGCTCGAAAAATCCCATTCATTTCCGCTTTGCTCAATGCAGCTGCTTCAGCTTTACTAATCCAATTGGGCAAACAGTTTAAAGAGCAAAAATTCAAGGAATCATTTGCCACAATCAAGATGATTTCTTCAACTTTGTTTTCAATAATCGCCCCGTTTTTAGTTTTGTTTTTGCTCTTTTCAGAACAATTAATGCAATTACTTTTTGGCGGATTTGAAAGTTCTGCTCCCGTTTTTCAAGTGTATTTAGGAACAGTTGTTGTTCATTTTTTATTCTCAGACACAATTCTTTTAGCATTAGGGAAAAGCAATCTAGTCTTTTGGGCAAGTGCGATAGAATTAGTTGTAAATGCGGTTTTAAGTGTTTGTTTTTTATATTGGATAGGATTTACAGGTCCGGCTTGGGCAACCTTAATTGCTCACATCGTTTATATCCTAATTTGTAAGTTTCTTGCCGATAGCCAAATGCCTCAAAAAGTACCTTTTTCAGATTATTTCTCTATAAAATATGCAGCTAAAAGTTTTCTAGTGATGGCAATTCTTACAGGTTTATTTTTCATTCAAACTAGTTATTATCAGACTTCAGTATATGTATTTGTCAGCTATCTAGTTGTTTTGCTTGCGATTCAATTTGTCATTTTTAAACCTCAAATAATTCAATTAAAATCAATCTTGAGCCCGGTAAAAGTGGGTGACTCAGATTTTGACGAAAAAATGTAAAAGGGAAAGGTTCTTAAGGAAAATGCTTAAAAAACTTATAGATATTTCGGAGCAATTTCTTTTTCCACGCGTTTGTTTAGCTTGTTCAAACCGATTAATTCCTACCGAATTATACATTTGTGTGAATTGCCTGAAAAAGCGATATACAGATCCAAACCCGGAAAAGAACAAAACCTGTGAAGGAATATTATTGCCTGATACCGTTTATTTTCAAGATGCATTATGGCGTTTTGATTCTGGTGGATCGCTCCAAGATTTATTGCATAATTTGAAATATACTGGAGTTGGAAAAATCGGAATTATTTTGGGTGAACTGCTTGGAAAGAAAGTAAAATCAAATCCGGGATATCAATTGTGGAAAGAGAACAAAAATGAGATTTTAGTAACGAGTGTTCCTCTTCACCCTAAAAAATATCGAATTAGAGGATACAACCAAGCACATAAAGTTGCCATTGGAGTTTCAAACGGATTAGAAGAAAAGTTATTGGAATACAATGGCTTGAGTCGAACAAGATATACAGAAACACAAACGCATTTCAGCCATGAAGAACGAATTAAAAACATGGAAGATGTCTTTGTCGCCGATTCAAATCTCGTAAAAGAGAAATGTATTTTATTGGTTGATGATGTCTTTACAACAGGCGCAACATCGTACGCATGCGCTTTGGCGCTTAAAAAAGCCGGTGCAAAAAGTGTCGGAATTATAACAATTGCCGTTGCTTAGACTACTTTCCAGAGTTTGTAAGAAATAGCAATTCAAAATCCAGACAAATAAGAGGTAAATTGTTTTTTAAGCTTACCTTGAATTACAATGAATTCAAGTTTATTAGAACTCAAATTTTATTCTAAAAAACATTTTTTAGCTTCAATTGCTTTTTAAAGTTCTAGGAAAGTTTTACTACACAAAAGTGAATAAATTTACACATGAAAATAACAGACCCATTTATTGAAACACCACAAGGAATTTTTATTCAAAATGCTGGTTGGCTGCGATTAACAAGCGATTTTTTAGATAAATCGTACGCTGAATTGTGGGAAATTCGAGAAAAATCGGATGTTTATCTTGAAATTAATGAATGGGCATTAGCGTTTGGAAGTTTCCCCGCATTTTTCATTTTACCATTATTTTTGTTTTTGCCATTTGGTTTAGTGGGCTTAATTGGAATTGGTTTAATGACATTAATCGCAACTCAACATCGGTTTTTATATGGATTGCGACTTGGTTCATTCATTACCTTATTTAATAAACATTTTGTTCAGGTTGCCTTTGCCTTAGCTGTCTTTTCCATTTTAGGAATTCAAGAAATGTATGTTGAATTAGTTTTTGCTGTAATTGTCTTTTTTTCTGCAAGAATAGGCTGGGTAAAATTGGGTACAGAATGGATTGGGGATCGAGTTTTCAAACAAGAGTTTAGGTATGAGCAGTTTTTGAATTGGATTTGCATGCAAAAAAGCATTTCGGCAGGCTTAGAAGTTTCAGAGTTAACAGAAATGAAACAAAAACTCGAAAAAGCAATACCTAAAAAAAATAAAAGTCATATCGACCGGAGATGAGCCCAGCATCAATCAAAAACAAGAACTTCGAACGAATCAAAGTGGAGATATCTTCCAAACAAATTCTGAATACTCAATTTTAAATTTTGAATTCAATCAAATTGTGAATGCTTAATTTCGAATTTCGAATTAAATAAAATCGACCGGAGATGAGTCCAAAAATCATCAAAACCAAGAACTCCAAACGTATCTAAAGTGGAGATATCCTCCTTTTAAATTCTGAATGCTTAATTTTGAATTTTGAATGAGTGACGGTGCCTAAATTTAGTTGTCACTTTTACAATGAGCCATAAATCAATCAAAAAAAAGAACAAAAAACGAGTCGAGCAAAGATATATTCAAAAAAAAATGATAAGTAAGCAAAAGAAAATCCAAAATATCCTAAAATTTCGCAATCAAATCTAGATATAACTTTGATAGGTAATCAAAACACGAATGATTCTAGAAGAATCCGTATTTTTGGGGAATTCAAAAAAATTAAGATCAATCAAACCTATACATGAGCGAAGAAGTCAGAAGCATGTTTGCCTCAATCGCAGGCGACTACGACAAAGTAAATTCCGTTTTATCATTTGGTATTCATCACTTTTGGCGATATGTTGCCGTTAAAGAAAGCGGTGCAAAACTAGGCGATTCCGTTCTAGATTGCGCAACTGGTACTGGCGATTTAGCAATTTCTTTCAAAGAAAAAGTTGGAGAAACCGGATACGTTTTAGGAACTGACTTTTGTGCTGAAATGATTGAACCTGCTCCAGCAAAAGCAAAAGGAAAAAAATTAAACATCGATTTCGAAGTTGCCGATGCCATGAATCTTCCATACGAAGATAATAAATTCGATATAGCATCTATTTCTTTTGGGATCAGAAATGTGGATAATCCAGTTCTAGCCCTATCAGAAATGGCAAGAGTTGTAAAGCCTGGTGGACGTGTAGTTGTTCTAGAATTTGGTCAGCCAAAAGGTTTGATGAAAGCGCCTTATGAGTTTTACAGTAAATATGTAATGCCAACCGTTGGTGGCTTTTTATCAGGAAATAAAGACGCTTACACGTATTTACCTGAAACAAGCGCACGTTTTCCAGCAGAAGGCAAATTCATAGAATTGATGGAACAATCCGATAGTTTTTCTGCAATGAAATATGAATCACTAACCGGCGGAATTGCATTTATTTACGTTGGTGTAGTAAAATAATTCAAATATCCTGGTGAAAATCAGGATATCTCTAATTTACTGACAGAGTTGATGAATAAAGCCGAACTGTTTTCTATTATTTATTTTGATGGTGTTTGTAATCTTTGCAACGCTTCGGTAGACTTTGTCATAAAAAAAGATAAAAACAAGAAATTTAGATACGCTTCACTTCAATCAGAAGCTGGACAAAAAATTTTAGCTGAGAATAATTTCAGTAAAGCCGATTACGACAGTTTTATTCTTGAGCACAAAGGGAAAGTCTACATAAAATCGACCGCGGCTTTACAGGTTGCAATTAATTTGGGTTTCCCACTAAATCTCATGGGAATCTTTTTATTAATTCCATCATTTATTAGAAATTGGGTTTATGAACAAATCGCCAAAAACCGATACAAGTGGTTCGGGAAAAAAGAAACATGTAGGTTGCCAAGCGCTGAAGAACGCGCTTTATTTTTGTAAGTAAGCTTATTTCGAGATAAGAAATCGTGCTAATTATTTTAAAAATCACAAGAAAAAAATAACAAATACCATTTTAAACTGACATACTCAAAGTGCCAAAAAGCGAAAAAGTGATTCCCAATTCAAAAAACGCTATTCTATTTTTTTATGTTTTTGAATTTATTTCTAATCCCGAACTCAAGTAAATAGAGTTTTAAATTATTAATTAAAATTGAACCTTAAGAATAGTACTAAGGGTTAACAATCAAAAAAAGTATGAGTTTCGATAATTTGGGTGGCTCATAAAATTGTAATTAATCAATTCTGAAATTAATAAGCCAGAAACGAGATTTAAAAAAAAAGAAGTCAAACCATCCTATTTAAACTCTTTTTAGTGGTATTTCCACATATTCATGCGGTGAAATTGTCCTTTCCTCAGTTGTAACTTGCTTAAAAAATAGTTCCTCTTTATTAGTTCACTTAAAGAAATTAAAACAACAAAAAGGGGAATTCATAATTAATAACTGTTTAATTAAACTGAGTACTATGTTTAAAGCAAATTTAAAGCGATTGTTAATAATTGCAACATTTTCAATTTCAGCGATAAGCTGTTCCTTATTTCAACAAGATGACGACGAGCCTGAATCTACATCTGCCGATATTGGAGGTCTCATAATTGATGGAGTTTCCAATGAGACATTATCTAACGTAATTATTCAATTAACTTACTCAGATAATGATGTTGTATTCATTGATACAACCGATGCAAGTGGTAGATTCTTTTTCACTGATGTGCCTATTTCAGGTGGAACATCGCAAGATACAAGTTCATCAAATACAACTACTGGCACTTATGGATTTTCAATCAGTCAACAAAATCCACTATACAGAAGTAAAGTTGTATTATATCCCGTAACCCTAAACTTTTTAGGAAAAACAGGTAAATCAAATAATGCATCAGCCAATGTTGTTATTCCACTTTATAAAAATAACATCAATTTAACGGGTGTTTTGGTTGATGAAAACGATGGTGTTCCAGTTCAAGGTGTATTAGCAACCTTGTATGCAAAAGGAAGCCCAAGTCAAACCGGATCAGGTTTTAGAACAAGTGCGGATATAATATTAGACACAACCTTAACACAAATTGATGGAAAATTTTCATTTGAAAATATTGAACAGGGAATTACAACTTATATTCGCTTTCAAAGTGTAGATGAATATTCAGATGTAAGTATTCAAACAGACGATATTAATATTCCAGTTTCTTCATCAGATAGTGGAACGGAGTTTAATTTTGGCTCAGTTTCCGTTAATTCAGGAAAAATATGTCCACCATTTGAAATTGTCGGATTATCTGTTGACGATGGTGATGATTTGAACCTAAATGAATCTATATCATTCAAGTTTACTTTTAGCAGCCCTGTAAAACAATCTCGTTTCACTAGAACAGATTATGATTTTGGCACAAAATCAGGAACCATGATCGATTCTGTTTATTTGAAAGAAACACAAACAAAAGCTATCGCAAAAGTTGGAAATAATTATGAAGTTAAAGCTGCTTGGAATGCAGATTTTACTGAATTAACGATAACCACAGCCGATGTTTTCAAAGACGCTTATTTTTATTCACTCGATTTGCGCTCAGTTTTCAATAGTGTACATTTTACAGATGAGTTATGTCAGCCATTAACGGTAACTTGTTTTAAAAGTGAAGATGATTGTTCTGATTGTGAACGAGAAACGCAGGAGGTTGCATTTATCACGTTTTCAACATTCAAAAATGTGGCTACACCAAATACTCCAGTTTTAGCATTTAACCCCAATTCTGGTATCCCATCATTAAATTACATTGGTGGAACGGCAAATTTCCAAGTCGGAATAAATAATGCAAATGCACCAGTTGCCTATTATGAGATTTATAGAAAAGTTGAAGGAGAAAATGCAGAATTAATTGATAAGTCTTTTGTTAAAGATGATGAATGGTTTGGCTATGTTCGTTTCTCTGCTTCTACAGGATCATTTATTAGAGGCTCTCAGACAGCGTTCAATAATGCAGTTTCTATTGAGTTTTATGTGAAAGCAGTTAGCGAAAATCTTAAAGTAAGTGCAAAAAGTAATTCTATAGTAATTCAAGATAATGTACAACCGGGCTTACGACGCTCAGTGTATTCTGCAGTAGATAGTTCCGTAACAGTGTACTTTAGTGAGCCAATGAGTTCCACAAATTTATCAACTGCAACGAATTACTTAGTTCGTGATGTAAATCAACAGCCTGTTGATGGGCTTTCTGTTACTTCTGCGAGTGCATTTTTAGATGGTAGTACAAAATTCTTAGATAGTGTAAAATTAAACTTAAGTAGAAAACTTCAAGCAGGAGAGTCTACAGCTAATACACGTATTGTTGCAAGTTCAAATGATGCTTCGATGAAAGATTTATCTGGAAATACCATGAGTACAAGCATTCTAACATCTACTGGTCTTCCTTACAATTCCATTTCATTTAATACAAATAGCCAATAAAAGGTCTTTAAACACACACACACCTAATTGTTAATTCTAAGCCGAACAACTGAACTTGTTCGGCTTATTTTTTTATTATGATACCATTTTATACCCCATTTGAAGGATTGGATTTCATTTTGAAAAATCCTACATTCCCGCATGAGGTCAATTCAAGTACATAAACTAAGCTGGAATCCTTTTTCATTTCAACAATTTGCGCTGTTTTTTATAGCGATGATTATACTTGCTTCTTGTGCAAGCACGGGAAATTATTCAGCAGGAAGAGTTAAAGTAATTGAAAATAAACTTGATCAGGCTTATGGTAGATGGAAAGGAACCCGTTACCAATTAGGTGGAGATAATAGTAGAGGAATAGATTGCTCTGCACTCATGATGATTATTATGAAAGATCAGTTTGGAGTTAGAATTCCTAGAACTACTGATCAACAAATAAAAAAGGGGAAAAAAGTTAGCCCAAAATTTCTAATGCCAGGCGATTTTGTATTCTTTAGAACAGGACCAAAACAATTACATGTTGGTATTATTATTCGACCTGGAAAATTTATGCATGCTTCGACTTCACAGGGTGTTATTATTTCTGAATTGAATAATCCGTATTGGAATAAAAGAGTTATTGGGTTTCGAAGATTTTTGTAATCGAAATAATTTAAATTTTGAGCTTACTCCGATAAGTAGTTTTCAGCAAAATAATCGGCGAATTAGCATGATTTGGAAGGGTGCAAACCGACAAAATCGACTTTTTGGAGTGTACTCAATTTTGGCAATTGGTGTTTGCTTTACACTAGCGTCGTTTCAGAAAAAATAAGATTTAAGTCTTTTTTATGCTTTTTGATGCGAGATTGAAGTTTTGAATCGAAATTATGCAAATATTTTATAATCCTAAGGTTTCAATCACTTTTACTGCTGGACTTGGATTCGCCATAATGTAATAATGCAATCCACAAACATTGTTCGCCAATAATTCTTTTGCTTGCATGGTCGCCCATTCAATACCGATTTCTCTTGCACGACTTGGTTTTGCAGAAACTTCATCAGACAAAGCAGCAGGAATGTTGATATGAAAGGATTTTGGAAGCGAAGTGATATGAGAAGCAGTTGTTAATACTTTTAATCCTGGAATAATTGGAACGGTTATTCCAGCATCACGACATTCCTTCACAAAATCAAAATAAACCTGATTATCATAGAACAACTGTGTTACAATATAATCAGCACCAGAATTTATCTTTTCTTGAAGCCTTTTGATGTCCCATGCTAAATTCGGCGCTTCAAAATGTTTTTCAGGATAAGCGGCAACACCAACACAGAAATCAGTTGGTTCAGCATCTAACATTTTTTCCAAATACAACCCTTGATTCATGGCTTTAATTTGTTTCACTAAATCAACGGCATAGGTATTTATAGATTTATCTTTTGAAATAGGTTTTGAAATTCCGTGATCATCACCACGAATTGCTAAAACGTTATGAATTCCTAAGAAATTCAATTCGATTAAGGCATCTTCAGTTTCTTCTTTAGAAAACCCTTTACAAATGATATGTGGAACAGGGTCAACATTATATTTATGCTTTATAGCAGCACATAAACCAATAGTTCCTGGGCGTTTACGCTTAATATGTCGTTTTACTGTTCCGTCTGGTAATTCTTCATAATATGCTTCAGCTGCATGTGAAGTAACATCAATGAAAGGCGGATTGAATTTGCTTATTTGATCGAGAGACTCAAATAAGGGTTTGATGGAAGAACCACGTTTTGGAGGAATAATTTCAAAAGAAATTAAGGGCTGCTTTGCTTTAGCGTAGTGTTCAGTAATTTTCATGGGTTGATTTAAATTCAGAAAAAAGTCGTAACAAAAATCGTCTTGAGATAAAAAGTGCTTCAGAAAATCCAAATTTATTTGAAATTCTGATTAAGGAATTCACTTTATCTGAGAAAAATATAATGAAGCTAAGATACAACGTTTTTATTTTTTTGGATGAAATTTATTCAAAATGAAGCTATTCGATATATGAAAAGAGAATTTTTTTAGTCGAAATACGCTAAAAATTTTATTGAGCTTTCTCTGAAAATTGGATTTCAGTAAAAATTCGTCGATTGCAAACAATCCGAATTGAGCAAACCGACAAAATCGATTTTTGGTAATTTGATCATGTATTTAAAACTTTCGGAATTTCGCTTCAATAAACAAACACTTATTTGTTAAAATGAACGCTCGTTAATTAATCAGTCTTTTGCTGTCAATATTCGTAATTTATAGTTCAAACCGTCTTATAGAATTAAAAGAATGATATGGCTCGTCGTTTATTAATAAATATCGATCACATTGCAACCTTGAGAAATGCACGTGGTGAGGGTCGTCCGAGTGTTTTAGATGCCTCAAAAATTTGCCTTGAAAATGGCGCGGAAGGAATTGTTTTTCATTTACGTGAAGATCGCAGGCACATCAAGGATTTTGATGTTATTCAGCTAAAGCAATCTTTAGATACTTTTCTTGATTTTGAAATGGCTGCCACAAATGAAATGCTTGGTATTTGTGCCGAAATAAAACCGAATTTATCTACTTTAGTGCCCGAATCTAGGCAAGAATTAACAACTGAAGGCGGTTTAAATATGGAATTGTTGTTTTCGGATTTTCAAAAAAGAGTTGTCCCAAGTTTGAAAAAAGCTGGTGTTCCAATCAGTTTATTTCTAGATCCAAATCCTGAAGATATTGAATACGCTGTAAAATTGGGCGTTTATGCCGTTGAATTACACACCGGAACCTACGCTTTATCAAGTGGAAAATCGAAGCAATTTGAATTAGAGCGATTGGCAGAAGCCGCAAGAATTATTCACGAAAATGGAATGAAAGTGAACGCCGGACATGGCTTAGATTTCGAAAATATTCGTGATTTGATCCATAACGTTCCTTATTTACATGATATCAGTATTGGTCATGCCATAGTTGCTGATGCCGTTTTTCGCGGATTAGGAAATTCCGTTCGAGAAATGAATGCAATAATTAAAAATGGCTGAGTGTGATTCTTTAGTTTTGCACTGTTATTAAAAGACTTATAAAGTCATAAAAATCAATCTGAACCCGAAAGTTGTAGACTTTCGACAACCAAGCAAAAGGGATAGCAGAGAGCTCCTGCGAACGTATAGCCCGACCCCACGATTAAGTGGGGATTTGCCCAAATCAATTTAAAAACCAAAACATGGCAAAATTTACTCTAGACGATTTTTTAAACGATGATGATTTCAGCGATGATGCTCGCCTTACCGAGTTAAGCACTGATCCGACTAAAGAAGAATCTAAAAAACGGTCTCTCAAAAAAGGTTCAGATATTGCTTCTGAGAAAAGAAAAGAAGCTGAAGAATTGGCGCAAAAACCTTTCGACGCAGCGACTCACAAATCAGGATATGTGGCCATTATTGGAAAGCCAAATGCAGGAAAATCGACCTTGATGAATGCTATGCTTGGTTCTCGCCTCAGTATTGTTACCCCAAAAGCCCAAACAACACGAAATAGAGTAATCGGAATTCTTTCTGATGATGATTCACAAATCATCTTTTTAGATACGCCAGGCGTAATTGAGCCCAAATACAAATTGCATGAAATGATGATGGGCTACGTTCAAAAAGCTGGCGAAGACGCTGATATTGTTCTGCTTATGGTTGATGCAA
>Ga0100379_10004760_pt1 | contig 11875 bp, 14 predicted proteins | sample CryGeymeta201503_FD_80418 | JGI IMG/M metagenome (GOLD analysis project Ga0100379, IMG submission 80418) | Groundwater microbial communities from Crystal Geyser aquifers in Utah, USA - Crystal Geyser metaG 2015-03 | ecosystem: Environmental > Aquatic > Deep subsurface > Groundwater | place...
ACCAGATCTTCTTCATCAATCAATAAAGGCGATATCGTCCAAACTCTACCCAAACGTTAACATGACGATTAGCTCGGCAGCTTGCGATTACCTTCGCCTAAGCTTGGTGCCGGGCGTGGGTGTGTATACAGCTCAGTTGCTGATTCAACATTGTGGTTCGGTGGCCAATATTTGGCAGCAAACGCCAGCGCAGTGGGCTGATGTTGAGGGTGTAGGGCCAAAACTCATTCAAGCTTTAGCGGCTGCTTTTTCAGAGCAAAACGAAGCCATCATCGCCAGTATCTTCAACACGTGTGAACAACAAGATATCCAGCTGATTTGTCCTGAAGATGAAGCTTGGCCAGCCAATCTGATGGGCTGTAGCGATGCGCCATTGGTGTTGTATGCCAAGGGCAACTTGGATTGTTTAGGTAACGAAAAAATTCTAGGCATGGTCGGTGCACGCAAAGCTTCAGCAGAGGGTAAGCTGATTGCCAGACGTTGGTCGGCATATTGTTCCAGTCAAGATGTGGTGATGGTTAGCGGTATGGCGCCAGGCATTGATTCAGCGGTGCATGGTGGCTCGCTTGATTCCGTTAAAGCGGGCGTGGCTGTGCTGGGTTATGGTTTTGGTGCTGGCAGCGTTCAGCAACAGAAACAGATTGCGGCGCTGGCAGATTTGGGATGCGTACTCACCGAATATGCCCCTGAAGTACAGGCGCACCCCGCATTCTTTCCGCAACGCAATCGCATCATCGCTGGCTTGTCACAAGCATTGGTGATTATTGAGGGTGGCTTGAAATCAGGCTCTTTAATCACGGCGCGGCAAGGGCTGAATTATGGCAGGGAGATATTTGCAGTTCCCGGTTCAGTTTTGAATGATATGCATGCGGGCTGTCATCAACTGATTCAGGATGGGGCGCAGCTGGCCAATGATGCCGAATATGTGATGCGCTGTATGGGCTGGCACACACAACGAAGTGCTAAAAATCATTACCAGCCAAGTGATGAAACGGAAGCAAAATTACTGGAAATGCTAGGTAATCAAATTTTGCATATTGATCATTTGGCTGAAGATTGCTGCTTGACCGTGCCAGCGCTTTCTACCATCTTGCTCCGCCTTGAATTAGAGGGTGTTATCGAAAAACTGCCCGGAAGTCGTTATACCTTAAGCTAAGTTACACCTATTCAGGCGAAGTCAAAAAAAGCAGAGAGGATTAATATGAGTGCTGTAGTTGTCGTGGAATCTCCTGCAAAAGCCAAAACCATTGAGAAATATTTGGGCAAAGGTTACAAGGTGTTGGCCTCTTATGGTCATGTGCGTGCATTTCCTAAAAAGAACGGCTCAGTAGACACTGAAAACGATTTTGCGCTGAAATATGTGGTCATCGACGATAAGAAGAAACGTCTTGATGATATTGAAAAAGCCCTGAAAAAAGCCGATACACTTATCCTCGCCAGCGATTTGGATCGCGAAGGGGAAGCTATTGCTTGGCATGTGGCTGAAGAAATGCGTGCCCGTGGTTTGCTTGATACCCGAGAAGTGCAACGTATCACCTTCAACCAAATTACCCGCAAGGCCATTCAAGATGCTGTTGATCATCCTGCTGTTTTAAATATGCCGTTGGTGGATGCCCAACAAGCGCGCTCAGCCTTGGATTATTTGGTGGGCTTTACTTTATCGCCCCTATTATGGAAAAAAATTCGCGGCGGCTTATCTGCTGGCCGCGTGCAGTCGGTAGCCTTGCGCTTGGTGTGTGAGCGCGAGCAACATATTCGTGATTTTCGCCCCAAAGAATATTGGTCAGTAGAAGCCAATTGTGCGGTCAAGGGCCAAGCAGATAGCCCATTTCAAGCCATGTTGCAGGAATTGGCAGGCGAGAAGTTAACCAAATTCTCGCTGGTGAATGAAAAAGCTGCGCGCGCAGCTACGGATGTGGTCAACAAAGGCAGCTTTAAAGTTGCCGATATTCAGAAGAAACAAAGCAAACAGCTTCCTTCACCTCCGTTTATTACTTCAACTATTCAAATGGAAGCATCGCGCAAATTGGGCTTTACTGCCCGTAAAACCATGCAGATTGCCCAAAAGCTTTATGAGGGTGAAGAAGTGGACGGTGAACGCGTGGGTCTTATTACTTATATGCGTACTGACTCAGTTTCTTTATCGGCAGAAGCCATTGAAGAAGCGCGCGAACATATTTTAAGTAAATACGGCAAAGACTATTTGCCATCCAAGCCGCGCGAATTTAAAACCAAAAGTAAAAATGCGCAGGAAGCGCATGAAGCGATTCGCCCCACGTCATTTGCCCGCACACCTGAAAGCATGCGTCAGTCATTGCAAGCTGATGAGCTCAAGCTTTATAAGTTGATTTGGAAACGCACCCTGGCTTCGCAAATGGAATCTGCAGTGCTTGATCAAGTGCGCGCTGATTTAAGTGATGGCAGCACCACGCTTCGCGCCAATGGTTCCACATTGATTTTCCCAGGCTTTCGCACGCTTTATATTGAAGGTACTGATGAGCCGGCGACATCCAGTGATGACAGCACCTTGCCGCCACTCAATCTTGGTGATGTGATTGATATTGCTGAAGTCTTGCCCAAGCAGCATTTTACTGAGCCTAAGCCGCGCTTTTCTGAAGCAACCTTGGTCAAAGAGCTTGAAAGTCATGGTATTGGCCGCCCTTCTACGTATGCCTCAATTTTGAATGTGCTGCGTGAGCGCAAATACGTGGACATGGATAAAAAACGCTTTGTGCCCACCGATGTAGGTGAAATCGTAAGTAAATTTTTGACCACTTATTTTGGCGATATTGTCGATGTGAACTTTACTGCCGATATTGAAGACAAACTCGATGCTGTAGCACGCGGTGAAAGCGATTGGAAACCATTGCTGCGTGAATTCTGGGGGCCATTTAAAGCCCGTATTGATCATACGGAAGAGCATGTGAATCGCGCAGATGTAACCCATGAAGAAACCGATGAGAAATGCCCAGAATGCGGTAAACCTATGGCGATTAAGCTGGGTAAGTTTGGGAAATTTCTTGCTTGCACGGGTTATCCCGAGTGTAAAGTGGCCAAGCCACTTAATGGTGATGATGAAAATCGTGCTGAGCCAGAGGCATCCGATGAAATTTGCGAGTTGTGTAATTCTCCCATGGTGGTCAAAGCTGGCCGCTTCGGAAAATTTTTAGGCTGTTCTTCGTACCCTGAGTGCAAAAATATTCAGCCCTTGGAAAAACCTGTGGATACAGGCATCCCTTGCCCAACGTGCAATCAAGGCACTTTCTTAGAAAAGAAATCTCGCCGTGGTAAAGTGTTTTATTCCTGTTCGAAATACCCCAAATGCAAACACGCGCTTTGGAATAAACCCATTGATAAACGCTGCCCAGAATGTGATGCGCCGTTTGTGACTGAGAAAGTAACCAAACGTAATGGCACGGAATTGGTTTGTGCCAATGAATCATGCAAATGGAAGGAGCAAATTGAAGCTCCAGTCTAAATCTGAAACATCAGGTATGTTGCTGGAGCTCGATTTTCGCGCAGGCAATATTGATGATATTGAGGCTGTATTTGCTTTGAACCGGACTGTGTTTGATGAGGCGTGGTCGAAGCAAGCCATGCTGCAATCATTACAAGTGGGTTATGATTTGTTTGTGTGTTGGCACAGCGAAACACTGGTGGGTTATGTGCTCAGTCAGGATATTTTGTTTGAGGTGCAAGTGATGCAAATTTCCGTAGCTCCAACGCATCGACGCCAAGGAATTGCTAAAACATTGCTCAATATGCTGATTCAAGATAAAGCTGATTATGATGTAGTGATGCTTGAAGTGCGTGCTTCGAATATTGCGGCGCAACGTTTTTACGAAAGTTTGGGTTTTTCGCAGGTCGGTAAACGACCAAAGTATTACAGCCCAACGCCAACCTTGGCCGCTGAAGACGCCATTCTTTTTAATTTTTGTCCGCAAGTTCAGTCATGTTGATGTCGGGAATTTTGGCGCGTGAGTCTTGGTTGGAAGCGCCGTCCTGGCGGGCGACAGATACTGGTCAAATTGCCTCGGATTTGCAGTGTGATGTGCTGACGGTAACCACCTCGCTGACGCGATTTTTGGAAAAGAAGTACCAGTTACGTTTGGAAGTGTTTGTGCATGAGCAGTTTATTGATGCGCCCACTGTCGTAGAAGCAACATTATTGAATATCGACACATCGTCGCGTTGTTTGCGCCGTAAAGTGTCGCTGCTTTTTCGTAAAGAAAGCATGTTTGATGCTGAATCGGTATTACCCTTGGATGTATTGCCCACCACGTTGATGGCGGAGCTTGAAGCAGGGCAGCGGCCGCTGGCAAATTTATTGTCGGATCGTGGTTTGTCGCTTTCTCGCACAGATTTAAGTATCGCGCATATTCAAGGCCCGAGCATTTATGAGCATTTATGGGCAAGGCGCTCTGTGTTGCGCTCAGAATCAGGGGCAACTGCCTTGGTCACAGAGGTGTTTCACGAAACATTTTGGCGGAAGTTGCATTATCTCTGCCAAAGCATGTGAAGGCTAAAATGCAAAAAGTGAGACTAAGGCGCAAAGCATTGGCGTAAAGTGCGTGGATATGGGCAGATAATTGACACTAGGGCGGCGCTCTTTATCGTGTCGCAACAATTTAATGGCTTTTAAGCAAGGGAAAATCCTGTGAAGACAAAGAAAGAAAACGAAAACATCATTGAGAATTTAGTCAGCGCTGAAGATATCGTTGAGCTTAAACGCGACATGCAAAGCGCGAAAGTTGCCGACTGGCTACACAAAAACCAACAGCAAATCATTGCTGGGGCTGTGGTATTTGTGTTGGTGATTATCGGCGCATCACTTTGGAAAGAGCAACGTGTAGCCCAGCGTGAAGCTGCGGCGTTGGCCTATATGCAAGCTACAAACATCAAAGATGCGACTGAGCGTAATGCCATGCTCGAAGCTGTGCGCGCCAACTACCCCGATTCGGGTTATGCCTTACTGGCAGCTATGCAACAAAGCAAAGCTGAAGACGTGGCTGTGAAAAAAGAAAGCCTAACCTTGCTAATCAACAGCAAAAGTGCCCCGGAATTAAAATGGCAAGCACAATTGGATTTGGCAGAGTTGTTGATTCATGAAGGTGAATTGGCAGAAGCGGCTGAAGTACTAAAAGAGCGTGTAGGCAAACATTACGAACAAGAGCGTTTCTATTTATTGTCACGCACCACCAACGATGCGGCGAAAAAAGCAGAGTGGATTCAAAAATCATTGGATGCGGAATCCCATGATAATGATTTAACAGCAGCACTAGAGGCTGAATTGGCTTCGCTGCAAGCAGCACAATAACGTGAAACTAACCCATGCTATTGCAGCGCTTGGATGTGTGGGTGTTTGCATGATTACGCAATTTTCGCCTGTAGATGCCATAGCTGCCCAATCACCTGAGATTCACCAAGTTTGGTCAGTGGATGTTGACCAGCGCCCTCCCAATGCGCCCATTGCATTAAGCACACCTGCGGTTGTGAACACGGCAGATGATACTTTGTTGGTATTGGCCGCAAGGGATAAATTCGTGCATGTTTATAATCTAGAAGGTGATGATGTTCGTCGCATTGCTATTGAAGCACCATCGGATTCTGGCGCTTTATTACTTAGCAATGGTTTGGTTGTGGTCGGCGATATTGATGGTCGCATCTATGGTATCGACCCCATTGCGGGTGTCGTGGCTTGGCAAGTGCAGTTGACCGCTTCTTTCACCAATACGCCTGTGGCTTTAGGTGATGATTTTCTAGTGCAAACCAACGATAACTTTATTTATTACTTCACAGCTGCGGGTGAGAAGAAGTGGAGTTATGCCGGTCAAAACAGTGTGTTAAGTTTGTACTTGAGTTCAACGCCTTTGGTGGCGGGCAATCGTATTTTTGCTGTTCAAAGCAATGGTGATTGCGTGGCTTTAAAAGCCGATAGTGGTGATTTGTTGTGGAAACGTCAGTTGCTAATGTCCAACAACTCATCAGTGCTTACCGAAATGAAAGCGCCTTTGGCAACGCCTTTGTTGTTGGATACATTAAATATGAATGGCGAGTCCGTGAGCGATGTGCTTCTGGTGCCGTTTTATCAGGGCGAATTGCATGCGCTCAGCGCCAGCGACGGCAGTGAATTGTTTAGTGTGCCTACTTCCATCAAATCTTCACCGTTATTATGGGGTGGTATGATGTATCTTGCGGACAGTGAAGGGTATATTCATGCCTATCACCGTGATAAGGGACTTCGTGCCTGGAGTAAAAAAATATCCAGCACTGAATTGCTTGGTCCAGTATTATGGCAAGAGCGTTTGTGGGTTGCTGATAAGCAAGGCAATGTTTTAGTTTTAAATGCAGATGGTGAAGTGCAAGCGCAGACAACAGTTGTTGGCCGTATCGCGCGTTTGCCGCAGGTAACAACAGAAGGTGTCGTGATTCGCACAGAACGTGGTGTCATGGTTAAGGTGCAATAAATGTTTGATCGCGTATTACCAGTTATTGCTATTGTCGGCCGCCCTAATGTTGGTAAATCAACATTGTTTAATCGTATTATCAAAAAACGCCAAGCTATTGTTGGCGATCGCCCGGGTGTGACAGTTGACCGCCTTGAAGTGGAATTTCGCATTGGTGATGAGCTTTGCGTGCTTGTGGATACCGGTGGTATTGGTGAATCGCAGCATGGTGAAATGCAATACGCCATTGATATGCAAGTTGAAGCTGCGCTGGATGTTGCCGATGTGGTAATGTTTGCTGTGGATGCGCTTGCTGGCGTGACCCCTGTAGATCACGCCATTGCGCAAAAGCTACGCAAAGCTGGTCGCCCTGTGATTATGGTGGTGAACAAAGCTGAAAACCCAGACTTAGCCACTGACTTTTTTGCGCTTGGTATGGGTGAACCTTTGCCTGTTTCAGCGGCTCACGGTCAAGGTATGTTGCCATTGATGGCAGCGCTGGCCAAAGCCATCCCAAGGTATGATATCAAAGATGCGCCAAGTGAAATTAAACCTTCTGCCCGTATCACTGTGATTGGTCGCCCGAATGTAGGTAAATCAACATTGATTAATGCATGGCTTGGTAAAGAGCGTATGGTGGTAAGCCCGATTGCAGGTACCACGCGTGATGCGATTGACTCCGACCTTCCTTACGGCGATGGCTTTATTCGCCTTGTCGATACTGCTGGTCAACGCAAATCAGGTCGCATCAGTGATGTGATTGAATTTGTAGCCAGGGTGAAAGCTGTGCAAGCATTTCGCCGAGCTGATGCAGCGGTGATGGTACTTGATGGTGGCGAAGGCATTGTGGAACAAGACATGCGTTTGATGCAATTGGCCCAGGATGAAGGTTGCGCCTTGATTGTTGCTGTCAACAAAGTGGACTTGCTTACAGAAGAAGAATGGAAGTATTTTGCAGAGCGTTTGAATTTCCGTATGCGCGGCATGACTGAAATTCCAGTGTATCGTATTGCAGCCAAACACAAAAAAGGTGTGAAGAAATTGATGCAGCACGCCATCCATGCAGCCAAGTCGAATTCATTCCAAGTGAGTACTGGTGAGTTGAACCGTTGGTTAGAAGCTGCTGAGCGAAAACAATTTGCGCCAAGTGCAGAAGGCGCGATTGTGCGTTTGAAATATGCCTTACAAATTGATACCAGTCCGCCGACGTTGAAGATTTTCAGCAATCGCCCCACTGGTATCAAAGCTTCGTATATCCGTTATTTGGAGCAGGATTTCCGTCAACACTTTAGGCTTCCTGGTGTGCCTGTGCGCTTGCGCTTTGATAAAACTGACAACCCGTATGAAGGTAAGAGCAATAGCGAAGGCAAAAGCAAGGGACGCAGCAGAAAAGACCGCTGATGCATTGCTTCGAGGAAACAAGGGTTATCGATGTCTCTGCCCAAACCATGTACAATTTGGTGATGGATATTGAAGCGTATCCAGCCTTTGTTCCTTGGGTTTCACATACAACTATTTTATCACTGGGTGAATCTGAATTACGCGCTGAAGTTGGCATTGATTTGGCTGGCTTAAAACACGCCTTTAAAACCATCGATCGATTCACACCTAATAGCCGCGTGGAAATTGAGCTGCTTAGTGGTCCTTTTCGTTTTCTCGAAAGCACGTGGTCGTTTGAAGCTTTGGCTGAGAAGCGATGCCAGGTGTCTTTTGCCATTGAATTCGAGTTTGAAAGCGCATTTTTAGATATGGTTGCCTCACCCTTGTTTGGTGCAGCCTGCAAAACCATGGTCAAAACATTCGAACGCCGCGCCCACAGTTTGGAACATAAATGATGGGCTTGTCGATTGGGGGAACCTATGCACATTAGTATTGTATACGCCATGCCGCATGAGCAGTGGATAGAAGAGATGGATGTGCCCGATGGTTGCACGGTTGAAGCTGCCATTGATATGTCTTCTGTACCTTCGAAATATCCTGAAGTCGATCTCTCTGTAAATAAGGTGGGTATATTCGCTAAGCTGGTGAAGCTTGATCAAGAGCTTCAAGAAGGCGAGCGCATTGAGATTTATCGCGGACTTCCTGCTAAACCACGCAGTGCGCATGCAGTTGAAGATAAAAAAGACCGCATTCGCGCCAAGAAAGAGCGGGTTCAAAGCGAAGAAAGCTAAATGCTAATACCGTTTATTCATTCCTACCAAGAGTGGTAATCCAGCACCTTAAAAAGTGACTGTAATTAAAGCCGCATCAAGATTTCTGAGTAATATTGTTTATCCATAAACAACGGCCGAATTGCCCTATCCATTTAAATATCCGAATTAGAGACTGTTGGGTGACTTTTATCCTGCGTCTGTAGTGTTAAATTGAATCGCCCCCGAATTGCCAGAGACCTAAGAGCGTGACAAAATAGCTCGAAGGAGATTTAAATGAGTGGCAAGCGATACCTAGAAGAATTTAAGATTGAAGCAGTAAAACAGGTTGTTGATAGAGGCCACTCGGTTGCATCAGTTGCAACTAGACTGGGCGTTACAACCAAGAATCAATGGGGTCAGACTAAATCAATGAAATCAATCGAGTCTGACCCCATTGATTTGTTTGGCGGAACGTGGAGCATAGGAAATATTTTTGATGCGTTGAGGCTCTCCAAGGAGCCTTGCCAATGAAGGCTTATCAAGTAATAGCACTGCTTATTGGATTTTCATCAATTGCGATAGCTATCGGCATATCTGGACACTCTGAACTGCTGAAAAATATTCTTTTCCCAATTTTCATATTTGTTTGGGGCTATGTGATGGTACGAAGCTCCAAAGATGGAAATATACCGAAGCCATTAGTATTTATTACAAAAGTTAGAAGTCGGTCGGAGGCAATCATTTGGGGTTGGTTATTCTTGTCGGTAGTCATTTGTGCATATCTCATATTCCTTCTGCGGTAAAACACATATGAATGAAATTCCGGGGACACAATACTTAATTATTGACGATTGAGGCATTAAAAGTCATTTTACTGCTATGGCGAGAATAGCAAGAGTGGTAGTTCCGGGAGTTCCCCATCATGTGACGCAGCGAGGCAATCGCAGGATGGAGACATTCTTCGATGACGAAGACTATGAGGTGTACCTTCGTTTAATGCGTGAGTGGTGTGATGCTGCTGGTATTGAGGTGTGGGCATATTGCTTGATGCCAAACCATGTGCATTTGATAGTAGTGCCTGAGAGCGAGGACAGTTTAGCTAAGGGGATTGGTGAGGCGCATCGACGGTATACTCGGCATATCAACTTCAAGAAGATCTGGAAGGGTTATCTCTGGCAAGGTCGTTTTGCCTCATTTCCGATGGATGAGGATTACTTGCTGGCAGCTTGCAGATATGTTGAGCTGAACCCGGTAAGGGCAAAGATGTGCGCACGTCCTGAAGAGTATCGGTGGAGTAGCGCGACCGCGCATTTGACAGGGAAAGACGATCCGCTTGTGAAAGTGAAACCGATGCTTGAGCGCGTGAGTAACTGGGATGAACTTCTTGCAAGTGGTGATCAGAAGTTATTTGACGATGTACGTATGCATGAGAGAACGGGCAGGCCGTTGGGAGGGGAAAGTTTTATGGAAAGAGTTTCATCGCTGGTTGGGCGCGAATTGGGCAAGCAAAAGCCTGGCCCGAAGCGCAAAGATGATAATTAAGTATTGTGTCCCCGTAATTTCAGGATTGGCAAAAAGGTCAACGGCACTTTAACACAAGGCTTCTTGTATAAAGACCAATTGAACCCCATCGCCGAGCTTGATGGCGCTGGTAATGTAGTGAGCAGGTTTGTGTATGGCTCAAAAGGCAATGTGCCTGATTATATGATTAAGGGTGGTGCTACTTACAGAATCATAAGCGACCACTTAGGTTCACCACGCCTTGTAGTTGATGCAGCTGGAGCAGTGGTTCAGCGCATGGATTATGATGATTGGGGAAATATTACTTATGTAGATACTCCAGGATTTGCCGCACATGGATGTGCCAATGCAGCGGATACAGGATGTATTGGAGCTGTCCAGCCTTTTGGATTTGCGGGTGGTATTTATGATCGGGATACAGGCCTGACAAGATTCGGGGCAAGGGATTACGACCCCGTAACAGGAAGATGGACTGCGAAAGATCCGATCAAGTTCGCAGGCGGTGATTCCAACCTGTATGGCTATGTGCTGGGTGATCCGGTTAATTTGATTGATATGAATGGGCTTGAGACTTATGGGGTTTCACTTAATTTGACGGGCGGGGCTGGTGTTGGAACAACACATGGAGTCTTTGTCGGATTCGATAATAATGGTGGATTTGATGTCCAAGTTACTCACGGTGTTGGTCAGTTTTCTGGTGCAGCGGGAAGCGTGACTCTTAACTATGAAAGAACGAACGCTTCCTCAGTATCAGATTTGACTGGCAATGGAGGCCAAGTTGGAGCATCTGGAGGAGAAGGATATGTGGTTGAAGGAGGTGTCATTACTGGGAAGGGCTACACGGGATGGTACACTGGTGTTGGAGGCGGTGCTGGAACGCCATTTGCGGCATACGGACTTGCTACGCACACTTGGAGTTTAAATGATTGGATAAGTGAAAAATTATTTGGCAAGCCTGTTGCCCAAGGGTGTGAGTAATGAATCCTTTATTTTTTGCCCTGCCTACCGTGCTTTGTTACGCAATTATCATAATAAGGCACCGTATAGTTTTACCTCTAATAAAAGAGAAGGACTTTGAACTATATAGATCAATTCTTGGTACAGCCCGGGAATCTTGGCTAGAACGGGGAGGAGACATGGGCGGTGAGGACCATAAGATTGGTTGGCATTTACATAAAGCAATTTTCCGAGGTGATCTGACGGGAGAATTCATTTCAAAAGCACAATACAAGGTGTATGTAATGGCATCGTGGGGTCTGCTTATTTTTGGTGCAGTTTTTTTTGTTTTAGCATTATGGCCAATTTTAATCATTATTTCGGGGAGATGAAATGACCGGCGCGGGTGCGGTCAGCGGTTCGGTCAATGGAACCGTAGGCGTCACCTACGATGCCAACTTCCGTGTCGTATCAAGAACAGTGGGCGCGACACCGATCAACTACACCTATGATGCCGATGGCCTGCTCACCGGTGCCGGTGCGCTTTCGCTCTCAAGAGATGCGCAGAACGGCCTTTTGACAGGCACCACTCTTTCAGCGTGAAAGGGGTCGGGTCTTGAATCTTGAAATTACAACACCCGATTTGTACACAAACAGGGTCAGGCTTCTATGTGAAAGGGGGTCGGGTCTTGAATCTTGAAATTACAACACCCGATTTGGGCACGTTTTCTTATGCCTATGATGGTTTCTTACCCAAGAGTGAAAGGGGTCGGGTCTTGAATCTTGAAATTACAACACCCGATTTGTACACAAACAGAAACAGGGTCAGGCTTCTATAAC
>Ga0100379_10004764_pt1 | contig 11867 bp, 11 predicted proteins | sample CryGeymeta201503_FD_80418 | JGI IMG/M metagenome (GOLD analysis project Ga0100379, IMG submission 80418) | Groundwater microbial communities from Crystal Geyser aquifers in Utah, USA - Crystal Geyser metaG 2015-03 | ecosystem: Environmental > Aquatic > Deep subsurface > Groundwater | place...
CAACCCCACTATATTTTACAAAAATACTGATATATATTCAGGCTCACTATCTGTACAAATCCCATTTATTTTATAATTTCCCGCGAATGGATCCACTATGGGTTGATAAGTATAGACCTCGTTCCCTTGATCGCCTCGACTACCATCCTCAACTCACACAAGCTCTACGACAACTCGCAGACACTCCCGATTTCCCAGTACACATTATTTGACGAAGCACATTGTCATGTACGGACCTGAAGGTGCTGGTAAAAAAACAAGGACTTATGCCTTTTTATCCAAACTTTTCGGTGACCATGTTTTCAAGCTGAAATAATAAGAGCGTATTCTCAAACCTGAGGGAACTTCGACCACAATTGAGTTCAGCATATTCACCAGCAACTATCATATTGAGATGACTCCCTCCGATAACGAACATCAGGACAAGCATATCATTCAAAATGTTGTCAAGTAAATCGCTGGAAACAGCAACATCGAATCCAAAAGTGGCAAAGGATTCAAAGTACTTGTCATCAATTAGGCGGACAAACTGAGCAAAGAAGCTCAAGGAGGTCTAAGAAGAACCATGGAAAAATATATGAAAAATTGTAGAATGGTCCTTCTTTGTACTCATTTGCATAAACTGATCAATCCCATCAGATCAAGATGCCTCAATATTCGAGTTCCCGCGCCAAGCAGATAAGAAATCATTCACGTCTTATCGATTATTGGTAATGCTGAATCATCAGCCCAATTCAACTTCACCCCTGAATTGTCCCATTCAATTGCTGGTTCCTGTCAACGAAATCTCAGGCAAGCTATTATCCAACTTCAGGCTTCCAAATTCACAAAGAATACCTAAGGAATGTTGGCGCCTTACAAAAGAGAAGTGAAAGATATTGCTCAAATGATCTTCAAAGAGCAGTCACCTGCTCAAGTGCAAAAAATTAGGTCCAAGTTCTATGATCTTCTTGTCAACTGTATTGACGGACAGACAATTCTAAAGGAACTGCTCAGGTAAATTTTGAAGGAGGGTGGTCAAAGACAGTAGAGTCTGAAAGAGATGGTTCATCAAGCAGCAGAGCATGAAAGAACCTTGTTGAGTGGATCAAAGGCTATTTATCACTTGTAGTCCTTCGCTGCTCATATCATGTAACAGATCGTTATTGCAAAAAGCATGAAGATGATGATTGAATGATGTTTATTGGAATTTGTTTAAGAAAAGGCTGTCTGATTGTAAACTCAAAATAATTTAAGCTATCTACATTGACTCACTAAATTGTTTTAGCGCGCACATCAAGTTCTGAGTCAATAATATCAGAAAAAAAAACTTACGAGGTTTTGTTTTTACTTCTCCAATCGATTGTTCAAGGGATTCTGAGGATTTTAACAAATTTTAGCTATATACTCCATTCTTTTCTGATTTTTCAGAAAACTAATATTGATGTTCATTAGTGTACAATAACATTATTAGCAAAGCAACAGTCACAACGATTCACTTTTCATATCCCTTAGTCTGTGACATAAATATTTAAACATGTGGACAGGAGGCAGTAAGTGAAAAAAATATCATAGATAGGGTAAAATCAGAAACAGTTAATTTTGATTTTACTTGGAGAAGGATGAAGGAATATGCCTTCCATAACTTTTTCCACAAAAAACGAGCAACATCAATCAAGAGCATTCAAAAAAATAGTGGTATTCTGTATAATTAATTAGAAAAAAGGAGCAATGAACTTCTCCCTACCTGCAGTGACCATCAGCGCCAATCTACAAAGCGATCCTCGGAACTACAGAAAGACTCTGGTCAACAGGATAAAGAAAATACAACTTGACCATACACAGAATATCCCCGTAACAACTTTACCCTCTCATATTGGTTAAAGTGATTAAAAAGAAGCCACAACTCACAAACATGAGACCCAAGGCCCACAATGATTTTTCCCAGATTATTTTTGCTTTTCATCTCTTAGAATTTTTTTTCCTCATAGAAAACAACCGAAAATAGATGTTGGTCAAGCTATTTTAAGTTTCAGCATTCCAGTAGTAAAAAACCACCTAACTATGTAAAAATGCTATGATCTATGCATATCGAGTCGAAGAGTCTCACATATTTACAAGACCAAGTAATAAATATCATAAATCATAACTCAATATAAACAGTTAACTTTGGAAAGCCCTTGCATAAATTAGAGTGATTGTCTTTGTTCTTTGACATCTGTATTATAGCCTTGCATGCTATTTTGTGCTCTTCGATCAAAGTACAATATTTTTTAGCACTATAGACCCTCCAATTAATGCTTCCCGATATAGGCAACCAAAGTACTCGTACCAAATTTATTTTATCCAAGTCGATGTTGATTTTCATTCTCTCCGATTAGATATGCTGTGAGGATGATCAATTTTCTCACTGTTTACAGCTAGTATCCATCCTGCCCACATTATTCCAAAAGAGATATCAATATCTGTTGGGATCTGATCGACTCCTGAAACAGTTAATCATTAGTCAGGAAATTGCTGTAGTATTTGTATGTTTCTTCTAAATGTTCCACAAGATTTAGGAAACAGTTGTAGTGAGACAAATTATGATCCCATTCGTTAAAGTTCAATTTTTGGATGTGTCTCAGAAGAAATGAGGTAAGGTCATTAAAATCTAAGAGAGATAGCTGTTCCCAAACATCTTCAATGAAGAGATAACACAACGAAGATAGCCCACAATTGGAGGCTACCACGTCTTGAAGAAGGTTACAGATATGTGGAAGCATCTCAATGTCTATGATATTTTTGTACTTGACCAATATTTCAAGACAGCTCACAAAATCATTTGTGAAATCATTGTTTCTTTAATTTTAGAGACTTAGATGTGAGAGATAGCTACCGATATGATTCACAATTATTGAAATATGGTTTTTGACCCATTCGTTTATGATCGAATGATTCAGGGAGTTGTAGTAATTCACCAAAGGAAGTAGGTATAAGAAAAGTGGTTTACCATTTTTTATTAAGTGAGTGTGCTCAGAAGCAATAGCTCGATAGTGTTGTTCGAATACACTTTCAATAAATCTTCTGAAAATGTTTCTGACAAGTTATTCTTGCTTACTTTATTATTCCCCTTGAAAATGATCTGACAAAGGTATCATTTCCTTGATGGAGGCTTATTTGATTATTTGTTCGTTTCGCTGGTAAGAATGTGCATTAAAAGCATTAAGAAAGGCGAATACAGAACCAGAGTGATGGAAAATAATGGTATACCTATTGATAAAATGTAAGAAATAGGTTGTGTATTTTATAGAAAGTTGATTGTTGCGGTTTGATTCTTTCAGAATCAGAGTGACAAGTTAGTATAGCTGCTAAGCTGGAAACTCATACTGTTGATCCTCAAATACAGCATAAATTGATTGAGTGAGTCCAGAGAGAATAGTTGACTAGTAAAATTTGCATGTTTTACTAAAAAGTTGCCAATGCTAGCTAAGCCTATTTCTCAATCCATGATTGAATAAAGTCAATACAGAATCGTAGAACATGCTTGTTAGCACCATCAGCATCATCAAACCATCTTAGCTCTCAATCACAACTTCCACAAGCTAAAGTAGACCTCTTTCAATGACTTCTCCCATACTCTCTAAAACTTTTTTGGCTTTGAACTAATCTTTTAGAATATCGTAGATGAATTAAATATATCTAATTGCTTCTCCATAGCCCATCTTTTCGAAATCGAAGTCAAGAAAGAGAGGAACCCATTTCAGATTCTCGACTTAAGTGAATAATTTCCTAATGATGGAAGCTTACTTATCCACTATTCCATAGTAATGAGAGCTGAGAACTCTTGCACTTTGCTCTTCCACAATCACCTGCATCTTCTGAAGTTCAAGCAAAGCGAGTAGTCTATCTTTGATTTTTTTGGCGCCAGCAATATAGGTGGTCAATCCCAGCTAATAATCAAACCTCTCACGCAGCTATCTGAACTGTACTTCTGCTTCTTTGACTCTATAACCAGATTGTGCGTTCGAAACTGCGTTCTGAATCTCTTGTACTAGCTTTGTGCTAACAAATGCCATTCTAATAATTATACATAGAGATAGTTATACGACATGTTTATAGCTTGATATTGATATTCAACTTCAATCATGCATGTGCTTTCATCTTTTTCTCTTGCTCCTTCTTTTCAGCTCTGTGTTGTCTCAACTCTTGGTCGCTCTCATGGAAAAGCATTTCTCTGATGACTGGCAGGAATAACTGAAGACAGTAGCCCAACCTTGCTCTTAGAGTGTTGTCACAAACGATTCTTCCGTTGAATGAAGTCAAAATGACACCTCCAAGGTCTTCGTCAGTAAGCCAATTGGACTTGCTGATTTGAAGTTTGGTCTTAACGTTGCAAGTTTCATTGAATTCCCTTTCACATTCTGACAGAACTTAAGATACGAGTTTTTAGTCCGAGCGAAGACAACGCAACTCAACTTTTTCCTCCACCAGTTTGATTAACCCTTGGTTGATGAGCTTCTTGAGGAGCTCCCTGTACTGTTGGGGGTCTTGTGCTTGCTGAATGAGTTTCTTTTTGGCTTCGTTTTGGACTCTTTCAATCATGTCGAACCTGACTTTCATTTCCTGCATCCTGCAATCATTTATTTTTCTACTTTTGAATATCTTCTCGGCCACTTTGACACCATCTCCCAATTTTTTGAAAGCTTCTTCATCTCTCTGAGCAGCATCATTCTTGATCCGACTGATGACGTACTCCTCTTCTTTCTTGCCCTCCTCAACAATCTTCTTTTCCTGACCTCGACCGTAGTCCTTGATAAACTGCAGCATTCTGCTTACTCTTTCCTCAGCCATGCCCCGATAATCTCTGCCCTCTTATTCCATATCACTTTGATAAATAATATCATTTCATCTCATCTAATCATTAGCTGTAAAGCGTAGTTCTGATACTGGGCAACAACATTTGATAAGCCAACTCCAGACGAGCATCCAAAGTGTTTTTGCACACAATAAGGCCATCCTCGTTGGTCATCACCACCCCACCAAAGCAGGTATTCGACTCCTCGCTCTTTTTGATCCTCTCAGTTGTTGTGTCAACATTCTTCAGAATCAAAGAATAGCGGTCATCCAGTCTCAAATCCACATCAGCAATGCTTTCATCCATGTTTTCTTTCCTGACAATCTCCTGGAAAGCCTTCTTGCATTCAGGAATTAGCTCAGCAACCAGATCGCTGTCTCTTCGAACACATCTGAATCAAAAGAAAGTTACCTGATATAAATGACAGGCTCAAGCATTCTGATCAGTCCTTCGAGAATGAGCTACTTCATTAAAGGCTTATATTTCTGTTTGTCTGTACAAACTTCGTGAGCTAGTTTTCGCTCAGCATCAGTCACTAATTGCTGAAGATTCCTATCTCAGGCTACAAGTACCCGTGTCGAGTGTTCATTTTCTTCATGCGAGATTCGTTGATACGGGCGCTCTTGGCTATACGACGTTGAGCTTAATTGTCCTTGTGCAATTTCTCAAACTCACCAGTGAGCAAGTCCCTTCTGCCGGCAAGGATGCGTGATTTTTCTTGCTCGTACTCCTTCAGGCCCATGACCAGCTTTTCGAAAGCTTTTTCGTGAGCCTCCTGTATCACAAAATCCTTGATAGTAGGGTATGATTCCTTGCTGCTATCCATCACTTATAATAAGATTTGATATCATTAAATAGCACTACAGTTCCACCCTATCACATATTCACATATTAATCGCCCTCAAATAAGCTCCCAGGCTGTTAGAAGGTCCCGAACATTTTAAAGCTAAATTTCAGCTAGAGGCATTTTTCTTGATATTGTACACCGATTATCGCTTGATATGCTAAAGGTGTATGAGAATCACTTGAAAAGTGAGAGATTATATGATTTATCATTGAATATCGTCTTCTCCGAAGATCTATTCTGCTGTCTACAACTATACGGCCTTGAATTTCTTGAAACAGTCCATCATTTTTTCCTTTATCATCTGATTGTTCTCTTCAGTCTCTTTTGTTTTAATATCTAAGGACATCTTGGGATTGAATGACTGGTTCATTGACTCTATTGTCATTGAGCGAGTCAGCTCATCTACTGGCTTCAATGAGGTAAACCATATATCTTTCATGGCTTGCTAAACCGTGAATCTTTCCTTCTTGTCCTTCTTTAGCAGCCATTTTACTAAGATCTTGGGATATTGACTACATTAAAATTTTAATTTCTAAGGAAAAACTACTTCTTTTGTGAGAATATTGTTAATCGTGTCTGATTGATACTCAGATTAGAAGGGAGTATAACCAGTCATCATTTTGAATATAGTGATGCCAACAGCCCACAAATCTACCATTTAATCATAACCTCCTCCCATAAACATTTAAGGAGCTCTATAGTAAGGTGTACCAGTAAGGGTGAGCATCTCTCGCTTCCTTCCTCTCTCCTCTACTTTTTTGCTGATTCCGAAATCAATTAACTTAATCGACTGAGCTTTTAGATCGTAAAGGATATTGTCTGGTTTTATATCTCTGTGGCAAATTTTATTCTCGTGAAGGTATTTGAGAGTTTCAAGTAGTTGATAGGCGATTAATTTTAGTTCATGCTCTGATTCTATGTGGACCATTTCAAGATCAGGAAAAGGGACGTAATCCATGACTAGGTAGCACCTGGAAAACTTCAGTTAAAAAAACAGTGATTTGTATGTTAAAATGTGAGGATGGCATAGGGATCTTACTTAGAGAAAATTCTTCTTAAGAGCTAGAAGTTGCTCGTACTAAAGAGTCAGTGTCTTGACTGCATAGACTTGTCCAGTATTTCTATCATAACAACGCTTGACAACACCATGAGCACCCTATCCAGTCTTCTATCCCATTGTATACTTTTCATTGAAGAGAGAAGAGTCAGTATCTTCCTCATCCGAAGGGGTTTCCTCGAAGTTCATGTTGGGCATTTCTTTGTCCCCTATTTGGATGCTGCTCCTGCGTTGACGCCTCTACATTTTCTCCTATAGTCTGGAACCTGTAGCCAGAATGGCAGGATTAGTCTTGAGAGATTCTCGAATATTGGCGAAGCGCTGCTTGCGTTGAGCTCTGAGTTCCATTTGTAAATAATATACATGAAGTTGATTACAAGTAAAAGGAGCATACAATGAAATCAAACCTCATCCTCAGAGTCGATAATAAACGACCTGATTCTGCTTTTCAACTAGTCCAATTATTTTGACCGGGTGCTCGAATGGTTAGTAAAAATGACATTTTTATTTTCCTCACTATCACTACCCGACGGGGGTTACACTATCACCAAACTTTTTTTAACTGGAACAACCTTCGCTTCAACAACAGGTAGACTCTACTCGATGAATTGAGATGTGTTTTTTAGATTACTTTTATTTTTCACCCCTTAACTGTTCTTTTGTAGTATAACAACTATGCTACTTTACAATAGTTCTTTATTTATTTATCCGTTTTATTTACCAGAAGCCTCCTTCTCTCCATTTTTCTTCCCTTTTGCCTCAATTTTCTTGTCGTCGCTTCCTCTGTGTGAAAGTGAAAAATTAGACAACTCCTATCTTTCGCGGGCTCTTGATAGATCATGTTCACTTATCATGTTTTGAGGTGTTTTGTGATCCACTACTGAGGGTGATTTTATTCCTTTAAGCTGGGTTCCTTGACTCTCAGGAACCTTTGGCTTATCGGTATCTTCACTTTGAAGTCGAATTTTCGCTTATAATTTGGGAGTTTGCAGGTCTATCGTCGGTTTCCTTTTGGGAATTTATGGCAGTAGATTTATCCGCGGTGAATCAATCATGGGTGCCTAGTGGAAGGTTATCTTTGGTGAAGGCATGACTTTTGTTACTGCTTTCTATTGAGATCTATTGATATCTTCTTTGTCCTGCTTAATCTTTTTTCGAGGAACACTTTAAGGAATCTCCTCATCTTCCTCAACTATATCAAGTTTCATCTCTTCTTTTCTCGAATTTTCGTACACAATACTCTCTTTGTGGCCTGGTTCAACATGATGCTTCTTTTTTTATTTATCTTTTCTTTTTTCTCTTTTCTTCTGACGTTTGGATTCCTCAAGTGGCCGCTGTGTTAGTCTAATGGATGTGTTGAACGTGTTTTATTTCATTTTGGGCTCCTATCTTATTTATACAGCCTGGAGAGAAGGTTATGGTGAGACAGAATGCGATTCAGGAGCGGAAGCCTGAGGGCTGACAGGTCGATTTTTTTTGTTCACATACTCCTCCTGAAACAGCTGGTGAGGGTATTTAGGCTTAGCTTTGATGATTACGACTTCAACTTACTCATCATTGGAAAGCAGATTAGCAACATACTCGCTCTTCGGCATGTAAAACACTCCCTGCTTAACTGCAGACACAGTTAGTTGCTTCTTAGAAGTGTTGGGGAACAGCTACCCCGAAAGCTCGAGGTATACACTGAGAGCTCGGTTTGCTAAATCTGAGACGGTGGCTTCTTGCTTGACGGAAGTGATGAACTGGATGCCTCTGTTGGTGACAACCTTGACCCTAATCTTTTTGCTGGGTCTCTGCATTTCGAAAGATTATTCCTAATCCATTTGAGCGTTTTTGATCTTTTTATTATTAATATATATATCCTTATGTTTTCCTCAGTTACTAAATGGACATTAGCAATATCCCTTCTTCTAACAGTATGTTCCAGCATCAGCTACAACTTGGAAGTCTCACGCCGCATGCGTACATACTCCTTGATTGCCCACTGCAGACAGGATCAGATCGTAGACTGGAACTGCAAGCTCTGCAGTAAAACCTAGAAGCTGAAAGACCTGTAATACATTGAGAACAAGCTATCAGAGATCATGGTTTATGCTGGATACATGGAGTCAATCGACAAGATAGTTTTTACCTTCAGAGGGACTATTAATGCAACCAACTGGATATAGGATTTTTCATTTCATCAAATAGCATACCGAAAGTGTGGTGGTTGCAAGGTACATGAAGGATTTTATTTGTCTTACTAAAGCGTTGTCAATCAAATCAATAGCGCAATGAATAATCTTAGACAAAAATATCCCACCAAGGATGTTGTCATGACTGGAGCTAGTCTGGGAGCAGCATTAGCTACTATTGCTGCCATTGAGATTCACACCAATGGAGGAAAAATATCGGAATTGCACACTTGGGGATCACCTAGAGTGGGAAATTCATATTTTGCTCAATTTGTGAAGACCAGATTACCCAATACTTTGAGGGTTGTTCACAACAGAGACATTGTACCTCATGTTCCTCTCATCAGTCAAGATTATCACCACCTCCCTTATTAGATTTTATTCAATGAAGAAATGACCGAGTTCCAGATATGCAACTAGTCAGGAGAAGACCCCTCTTGTTCTAATGCATATTATCCCAACTATCTCATCGAGGACCACGTGACTTATTGGATTAAATTGGACGTAAAAGACATTTGCGGTGAAACTCAAACTATGTGATGATTCATTTAGTCAAGAAAGATTTCCAGATATCATTGTTCAGTTTTTATGTTTCACTATAGTCCTCCATCCATTTGTCCCTCGTGTGAAAGCGCATCTCGATCATGTTGTGAACACAACTACCGAAACAAGAGTCAACCTTAGGCAGTAGGTGGCCTTGACCTGCTGGTATGCATTCCCTGAGACAGAAGTCAGTTAGAGTATTGAGGGAGCAAAGCACACTTTATTATTAGTCCTTTCTCTTGGTTCTCTTCATAATAACTAAAAGATTATTTATGACTATCGAGACGTTTTAAGCATGGAAACATGGCTTTGGAATTGTTTGTAAGCTTAAAGGTTGAAGCTTTGAAAGGAGGAAACAAACTCAATAGAATTATGACTGCTTATATTAAAGATGCAAGGGAAAGGGAAAACAACTTACCCAGAAGAGTCCTATCGTTTTGTAATCCTCCTCATTTACTTCATAGCAGCATTTGTCAACTCCTTACCTGTTCACACCTTCTCCAGCATCAATGTTGTGGTCTAGGATAAGTTTGAAATCACTGATACTTAAGTCACCCTCAATGCTCTTCTCTTCACCATTGGACACCCGCTCTTTTCAGTACCATGCAACTGGGTTATCAACAAATACGGTATGCGAGTTTCTTTCATTGTGGGAGCTGTTTTTCTGGTTTCAGGAGTCTGGCTGAGACTATTATTAAACGTTGGGCAATCGATCTTCTGTCTTCTTGGATCTGGTCTGGCAGCAGTAGGTAACATATTTGTCCTTAACACCCCCAGTCAGGTCGCTTTAAACTGGTTCAGGCAGGATAAAGTAGGAATTGTTACCTTCACTGGCATACTCATCAATCTTGTTTCAATAACTGTTGGGGCCTCAGTCCCTAGCTTCATTATAGATAAGCAAAGCACAGTCGATGACATAAAACGTTTTCTCTTCGTTGAGGCCATAATCGTCTCAATTCCAATAATTATTCTGGCTCTTCTATTCAAAAATAGACCTGATAATGCTCCCAGCAAAGCAGCAAAGGCGGTATTTCGTAAGGAAAGATAAAGCTACATCTAACTCCTCAAAAAATTATTCAGGAACAAACAATACTTGAAGTTAGGTATTTCCATGTCCTTCAACTACGGAGTTCTTACAGCTCTGATCATGATCCTTGATCAGATGTTGGCGGGTTTTGGATATGAGGATTCTGGCAAAGTCACTTCTATTACTATTGCCTCAGCGATGGTTGCTGGAATACTATCGAATCCTCTTTTCTCCTTTTTGCTCAGAAAAACAAAAGCCTATCGGGCGGTCTTGGCTCTAGGTATTTTTTATGCTAGTTAGGTACTTTCGGGGGCTTTTTTATGACTAGTTTACTAATAGTAGCTTACATGTACAAGGTCGATGGAGTTGTCTTTATTATCATCCTGGGAGCAGCTCTCGGGTTCTTTCAAATTCCCTTGCCTTCTGTCTTTATTTCATACGGATCCTAGGTTGCCTTCCCCCTTGATTAAAGTTCTTCAGCTGGCTATCTCATGGCAGCTTCTCAAACTTTTGGTTTTTGCATTGGATTTGGAGCCATTCTATACTTAGACAAATAATTCATTCAGTCATAGATTGTAGGTTTCATTTTTATTGGAATTCTCTTTCTATCTTTCTTGTTCGGGTTGTGGGTAAAGGAAGATTTGAAAAAATGGAAGTTTGAGCAGAAAAAAACTTTAGATTAGTTCAGTCGATATACTTCATAGAAAAGTTAGCTTAAACGAAGTTTGGTCGTTCAGGATGAGACTCTCAAATGATACTGTTTCTCTGTAATTTGTTATGAAATTGATGATGTGATTTTTTGCCTGAGACACACGTGAACGTCGACATTACTATTATTATTATTCATGAAAATCATAATCATCACCATTGCCCTCCTGTGCCTAGCTTGTGCCCAGGAAGCCTAGGAGATCATTTATGAGGAATAGAACCTCGAACCTCTTCCAACTCCACCTCCTCAGGCTGCTCCCTAACCACCACTGACATCTCCTTCTCCATTACCCGAGGTCAGACCAGCCATTGTGTGGGATATCAACACTCTCAAGTTATACCAGTATGAAGTATTGGCACTGGCAGGTGTCCTGATCTATCTCCTGCTGTATATTAGAGGAAAGAAGGCAAACGTGAAGCTCATGGAGAGGTTCTACAGAAAGGTAAGCTATTGTTTGGAGGCCAACTTTGCACACATTGGATTCACCAAGACCTCAGGGGAAGCTCCATTTAATGGCTAGTCTCCCAGTGAAAGTACTTACTACGCTACAGGTCGAGATAATGTCGATGGTATCGAAATGAAGTTCAATGTATTTTGTGGCTAATTCAGACCAAAAAGCGACATGATCTGCTCTACACACTGTTAGACATTTTCTTCCCTGAAAAGGATACAGTCACCATCGATATTCCTGTCA
>Ga0100379_10004767_pt1 | contig 11866 bp, 9 predicted proteins | sample CryGeymeta201503_FD_80418 | JGI IMG/M metagenome (GOLD analysis project Ga0100379, IMG submission 80418) | Groundwater microbial communities from Crystal Geyser aquifers in Utah, USA - Crystal Geyser metaG 2015-03 | ecosystem: Environmental > Aquatic > Deep subsurface > Groundwater | place: USA...
CTTTTTTATTTATAATCATTTCCTTGTGTGTCTTTAAATAGTCGTGGATGTTTCATGTATTATTAGAAATTCCAAAGATAAAAATATATAATGAAATTTGATAGATTTTATATTAAAAACTGCTTAAAATGTCGTAATACAATAATTAATGCGAATTAAGAGTTGAATTTTTTTCGTTCCGTTAGGAACGGTATATTGGTAGAAAATATAATCTAAACCAAATTATAGTTCCGTAGGAACGAAATAATTTAAAATAGAACATGCCTACGGCATTTGTATGGTGGATGTTATTTGTTTCTACCAATATGTTGTCCCTACGGGACTTTTTGATATGGTAGCTATCGGATTTATCGCTTAATTTGCATAATTAATAAAAAAACAAGCCGTTAATGTACCTTAAAATATAATTCAAATTATTATATTTGAAGAAAAAAATAATTTGAAAGAGCAATTCATTAATTTCATTATAAATAACAATCTTTTTTCAAAAGAAGATACAATAATTGTAGCAGTTAGTGGTGGAATTGACTCATGCATTCTGCTCAATTTATTTTACAATTTAAAATACAAATGTGTTGTTGCACATTGCAATTTCTCGCTTCGTAACGAAGAATCGGATAACGACGAAAAGTTTGTAATTAAACTCGCAACAAAGTACAAATATGAAATTATTGTTAAAAAATTCGAGACTACAAAATATGCTGAAGAAAATGGATTAAGCATTCAAATGGCAGCTCGCGAATTACGTTATACTTTTTTTGAAGAAATAAGGCAAAAATATAATTGCAAAGTAATTGCCACCGCACATCATGCCGATGATAATATAGAAACATTTTTTATAAATTTAATTCGAGGAACTGGTTTGAAAGGAATTTCCGGAATACCTGTTAAAAACGGAAGAATAGTAAGACCATTGCTTTTTGCAACCAGAGATGAAATTTATACTTATGCGAAATTAAACAATATTGAATGGTGCGAAGATTCGAGTAATAAGTCGCTTAAATATATGCGAAATAAAATTCGCCATAATCTAATGCCTTTGCTCGAAGAAATAAAACCCGATAGTCAAAAAACAATTCTCAGAAATATTGAACATTTTAGAAATACAGAAATTTTATTAAAAGAAATTTTAAAAGATACAATTGAAAAAATAATCAGACATAAAAACGATACTATTTATATTGCTCTTAAAGAGCTTACATTATCAAATTCAGGCAAAACAATTCTTTACGAAATAATTAATCCTTATGGATTTAACCCAAAGCAAATTAATAAAATATGGGAAACAATTAATTCGTTATCAGGAAAAATGTTTTATTCGAAAAATTATTACTTAAACAAAGACCGTGAACAAATAATTATTTCACCAATTAATAAAGAAAATAACAAATTTAAGTACTATATTGATATTGAGCAAGATTGGATTTCGGAACCATTCGAAATGTCAATTGAAAAAATGACTTGGGATGCAAACCAAAAAATTTTAAAAGACAAAAACATTGCAATGTTCGATGCCGACAATATCGAATTTCCTTTAGTAATAAGACGCTGGAACTTTGGCGATTATTTTCAACCTTATGGAATGAAAGGCTTTAAAAAGCTAAGCGATTATTTTATTGACGAAAAGATTTCTGTTATTGAAAAAGAAAAAATCTGGATAATAGAATCGTCAAATAAAATTGTTTGGATTATTGGCCAAAGAATTGATGACAGGTTTAAAATAACAAATAACACTAAAAACATATTAGTATTGCAATTATATTAAAAATTGCAGGCAAAATCCACAATAAAACAACAAATATCGAATTTTGAACAACAAACTAAAAACTTAAAACAATTAACTATTAACTTCTTTATTGTCAATATTCAATAATTGTATATCCAGTTCAACCATTACAAATCCTTTTGGGATGGATTGTCCCTCAATTACATTAACCTTTTTAATAACGCCTGAATAAGGAACCCTAATTGTGTTCTTCATTTTCATGGCATCTAACACAAGTAATTTATCGCCTTCGTTAATGGTATCGCCATCAGTAACATAAACTTTGCTAACAGTTCCGGGAATAATAGAATAAACTATAGATGAATCAGGATTTTGCCATACTTTTCTGTTTTCAAACTTTTTAGTAATTATTGTTTTGTACTTTGTTTCTTCAACATACAAAGTTTTAAAAACTATTTCGTTATTTTTTTTATCTTTTTTCTTTTTCATGGCTAAAATATTTTAAAATGGCGGTATCCCGTGCTTTTTGTGAGGATTGGTATTTGTTTTATCTTTAGCAACAGAAATTGCATGAACCAATATTTTTCTTGTTTCTTTAGGTTCAATAACAGTGTCAATATATCCTTTTGCAGCGGCGACATACGGATTTGCAAATCTGTCCTTATATTCTTTAACTTTTAGTTTACGCATTTTTTCGGGGTCTTCGGCTTCGGCGATTTCTTTTTTGAAAATGATATTTGCAGCACCTTCGGGTCCCATTACTGCTATTTCGGCACTTGGCCATGCAAATACAAAATCGGCTCTTAAATGGCGCGAACCCATAGCAATATATCCTCCTCCATAAGCTTTACGAAGTATAACGGTTACTTTTGGAACTGATGCTTCGCTGTATGCATAAAGTAATTTAGCACCATGACGAATAACTCCGGCATGTTCCTGGTCAACACCTGGCAAATAACCTGGCATATCAACTAATGTAATAATAGGGATATTAAATGCATCGCAAAAACGAATAAAACGGGCTGCCTTATCTGATGAATCAACATCAAGTACACCAGCAAGATACAATGGTTGATTACAAACAAATCCAACCGTATCGCCACTTATTCGGGCAAATCCAATTACAATATTTTGTGCCCATAATTCATGAATTTCAAAAAAATCGCTATCGTCAGCTACTGCACGAATTACATGTCTAATATCGTAAGGTAGTTTTGAGTCGTCGGGAACAATTTTATCTATAATAAATTCTTTTGTAGGCTCTTTAGGTTTAAATGGAAGAGCTTTACGGCTATTATTCCATGGAATAAATGTTACTAATTTTTTTATTTGCTCGAAACATTCAATTTCTGAGGATGCAAAAAAATGTGCATTACCGGTAATTTCGGCATGAACACGTGCACCACCCAAATCTTCCATCGAAATTTCTTCGCCTAAAACTGTTTTAATTACTTCTGGTCCAGTAATAAACATTTTAGAAATATTATCAACAACAAAAACAAAATCAGTTAAAGCAGGCGAATAAACAGCACCACCGGCACAAGGTCCTAAAATCACCGAAATCTGAGGAATTACGCCAGAGGCAAGTGTATTTCTAAAGAAAATATCGCCATAACCGGCTAATGAATTAACACCTTCCTGAATACGTGCACCACCCGAATCGTTAATACCAATTAATGGAATTCTTAGTTTTAAAGCGTGGTCCATTATTTTTGTAATTTTACGGGCATGCGATAACCCCAACGAACCGCCAGCAACAGTAAAATCCTGAGCAAAAATACAAACAGGTGAACCATAAATAGTTCCAGTACCAATTATTACACCATCGCCATGCAATACTTTACTATTCATATCAAAATCGCGTGCTTCGTGTTCTACAAATAAATCGTACTCGCTAAACGAATCTTTATCAAGCAATTCCATTACACGTTCGCGGGCAGTTAATTTACCCATTGCAATTTGTTTTTCGATAGCTTTTTCGCCACCACCCTGCTGGGCTTTTTCTCTGCGTCTTAATAATTCGAGTGTTTTACTTCGTAACGACATAATATTAATATTTAGTTATACTTATACAATATTCAATTATCAATATTCAATTATCAATTATATGTGAACACTATTCCAAATTAATTATTGGCAAAATTATAAAAATTAAAACATAGAATAAATGGAATCGCTTATTTAATAAATTCAAAATTTTATAAATAATTGATATAAAAGTATATATACGGTTGATAAAATATAATATTATTATAATTTCAAATTGGAAACATTATTGAAATAAATTATACTTTGCATGGTGTTCACCACGTTGGATAATCTGTTGGATAACGTTCGATGAACTTATAAAATTTACGCCGTTAGATAATTTATTTCATAGTTATTGATACTTTTTTAAAGCATATCTAACGGGGTGAATATCCCACTTGGTAAATTATTACATTTAGATTTCAGGTAAAAGGTATAAGGGTATAGGGTATAACACGCTCTTCCTTATACCTTTATACCTTATACTTCTATACCTTTTTGTGTTCATGAAATGCTAAAATTGAGCCCGTTAGCTTATAGAATTTAAACAATTCCATTAAAACGGAATCATATATTTTTCAATTTTTGCAATTCCTCGTTTAAATTAGCCCATTCAACCATTTTTTTATCAATATTACTTTTAGTAGTATTATATTTTTCAAATATTTTTGGGTCAGATGATACTTTTCTAAATTCAACGGGATTTATTAATATTTCGTCCATTTGTTGCAACTCTATTTCTAATTCGCTTATTTCTTTTTCGCACTTAATTACATTGTTTTCGGCTTTTCGTAATAATTTATCGAATTCCTTTTTTTCGGCAAAGCGTTTTTTGTTGTCGCCTTTATTTAGCGAATTATTTGTTATTTTATGAATTGTTTTAACATTTAATTCGTTTAGATTTTCAATTTTTTTCTTTTCCAAAAATTCCCAAATGTTATTCGAATATTCTTTTAAACTTTTATTGCGAACTTCAACAATTCTTGTAACTAAACCATCTAAAAAATCACGGTCATGCGAAACTATTAACAACGTGCCATCATAGTTTTGAAGTGCCTCTTTCAGAACTTCTTTCGAAATCATATCTAAATGGTTTGTTGGTTCATCAAGTAAAAGAAAATTCACGGGTTCGAGTAGTAGTTTTGCCAACGCTAATCGGCTACATTCGCCACCCGAAAGCACTTTCACTTTTTTATCTATATCTTCGCCACTAAATAAAAATGCACCTAAAATTCTACGAATTTTAGTGCGAACTTCTCCAACTGCAATATCATCAATTGATTGTAATACCGTTTTGTCTTTGTCGAGTATCTGGTCTTGGTTTTGAGCGTAATAACCTATTTTAACCTGATAACCGCATGTTCCTGTTCCATTGTATTCCAATTCACCCTTAACCATTCTCATTAAAGTAGTTTTTCCCTCACCATTTTTTCCAACTAATGCAAGTTTATCACCTCTTTGAATAGTTAAATCAATTCTTTTTAATATTTCATTTGTACCATAACTTTTTGTTCCATTTTTTAAATCATAAACAACAGAACCAGAGCGGGGAGATGGAGGAAAAGCTATACGCATCGAAGAAACATCTTCTTCATCAACTTCTAAACGTTCAATTTTGTCAAGTTGTTTTATTCGCGATTGAACCTGAACCGATTTTGTAGCTTTATATCTGAATTTTTCGATGAACTTTTCGGTACCTTCAATCATTTTTTGTTGATTTTTAAAAGCCGACAGTTGCTGCTGACGACGTTCTGCTCTTAACAATACAAATTTTGAATAAGGAACTTTATAGTCGTATATTTTGCCTAGCGAAAGCTCAACTGTGCGATGTGTTACATGGTCAAGGAATGCTTTATCATGTGAGATTAATAGCACTGCACCTTTATAGTCTTTTAAAAAATCTTCGAGCCATTGAATGGCTTCAATATCAAGGTGGTTTGTAGGTTCATCAAGTAAAAACACATCTGGCATTTGTAATAAAATTTTAGCAAGCTCAATTCTCATTCGCCAGCCACCACTATATTCATTTGTAAAACGATTAAAATCTGTTCGTTTAAAGCCAAGACCAATTAATACTCTTTCAGTTTTTTCTTCTATATTGTTACCGTCTAAATAAATTAATCTTTCGTTAAGTTCAGATAATTCATTTGCAAGTTTTAACGACTTTTCAGTCTCGTGCACACTTAATTTAATTAGTTCTGCATGTATTTGGTTTATACGTTTCTGTATAGTGTTAACTTCTTTAAAGGCAGTAATTGTTTCTTCCCAAACTGTTGCACTGTCATTATAATCAAGTAATTGTGGCAAATAACCTATTGTTATTCCCGATGGTTTGTTAATTACTCCCTCATCAGCTTTTATTTCGCCTACAATTAGTTTTAAAAGAGTTGATTTGCCAGCTCCGTTTCTTCCAACAAGCCCAATTCTGTCTTTTTGCGAAATAAGAAACGATATTTCTTTAAAAAGTTCAAATCCGCCAAACGAAAGGGTAATATTATCTAATGAAATCATTTATTTTTATTTATAATTTTCAACAATTGTCTTGTCACCTTTTAGGGGTGGGAGTTTTTTTATCCCACTTCTAAGGGGTAAGGGGATGACTTTGCATTGCGCAATAACACTTAACCCATTCCTCAATTACTCTACTTACATTTTCAATTTCATTCATAACATCTTCATCATCAAATCTTAAAATACTAATCCCTATTTCCAAAAAATACTCGTCTTTTTTTTTATCTTTTTTAATTACTTTTTCAAATTGATGAGTAAATCCATCAACTTCAATTACTAATTTTAATTCCTTACAAAAGAAATCTGCAATATAATTTCCTATTGGTCTTTGTCTTAAAAACCCGTAACCGAGCATTTTTTTATTTCTAAGCAATTCACACCATAAACGAATTTCTGCCTTTGTTCCATTATTTCGATTTTCTCTTGCAAATTTTTTCAAACTTTTGTTATAATTGTTATTTGAGTATATCATAAGCGATTGTTTAATATCATCCCCCTACCCCCTTCAATGAAGGGGGACAAAAAAACCTACCCCCTTCAATGAAGGGGGACAAAAAAAATCTACCATTTTCAATGAAGGGGGACAAAAAAAATCTACCATCTTCAAAGCAGAAAGTAAAAATAGAAATACATTTCCATTCAATAAAGAGGGGATAAAAACTATTGTATATATTTTTTTGCAATTTCAAATGCTTTTAAAATTCCATTTGGGTTTGTACTTCCTGCAGTTGCAAAAAATGGTTGACCACCACCAACGCCATTGATTTCTTTAGAAATATTTTTTATAATGTTACTTGCATTCAAGTTTTTTTCTTTAACTAAATTATCTGAAATAAATACTGCGAGATGTGCTTTTCCATCAATTTCGGTTCCCAAAACTATAAAAAGATTTTCTTTTTCAGCTTTTAATTGAAACAATATATCGCGAAGCAATGCTTCATCGGGAACCGTGATTTTGCAAAATGCAGAATTTATTCCGTTTTTATTGATAATTGATTTTTTTATTTCGTCTTTTATTGAAATTGACTTTTCTTTTAACAACGTGCTTAAATTCCTGGAAATTTTATTATTTTCCGCAATTAATATTTCAACTGATTTTATTACATCTTTTGGGTTTTTTAAAAGTTCTTTTATTTGTGCCAATTGTTTTTCAATATTATTATAATATTCAATTGCTTTTTCACCTGTAATTGCTTCAATTCTGCGAATACCTGTTGCAATTGATGCTTCAGATAAAAGTTTAAATAATCCGATTTTATATGTATTTTTTACATGTGTTCCACCGCATAATTCTATTGATTCTCCGAATTTTATAACTCTTACATGGTCATCATATTTTTCGCTAAAAAGAGCCATTGCACCAAGTTTCTTAGCTTCATTAATTGGAGTATTTCTTTTTTCGTCTAAATCAATTGCTTTTCTAATCAACTCATTTACAATTTCCTCTACTTTCTCAATTTCTTTGTTTGTCATTTTTTGAACATGCGAAAAATCGAAACGCAAATATTTATCGCTTACCAATGAACCTTTTTGTTCAACATGATTTCCAAGAACTTTTCTTAATGCAAAATGTAATAAATGCGTTGCAGAGTGATTATTCTCGATATTATTTCTCTTTGTAGCATCAATAGTTACAACACATTCGCCAGAAATGTTTTCGGGTAATTTTTCTAACAAATGAATTATTAAATTATTCTCTTTTTTTGTGTCAAAAATATTTAGCTTATTACCATTCCATTCGAGCCAACCCGAATCGCCAATTTGACCACCACTCTCGCCATAAAATGGTGTTTTGCTAAGTACTAATTGATAAAATAATTTTCCTTTTTGCTCAACTTTCCGATATTTAACAATTTCCGATTTTATTGAAGTTTCGTCATATCCAACAAACTCTGCTTTGTTAATTGGTTTAATTATAATCCAATCTCCAGTTTCTACTGCAGAGTCATTTCGTGAACGATTTTTTTGTTGTTTTAAACAAAGAACAAAATCTGTTGTGTTAATTGTTAAATTATTTTCGCGTGCAATAATTTGTGTTAAATCGAGTGGAAAACCATAAGTGTCGAATAATTCGAATGCAAAATCGCCGGGTATTTCTTTTTTATCTGCATATTGTTCTTTGTTTTTTTGCAAATAATTTTCGAATCGTTTAATACCTGTTTCGAGTGTTTTTAGAAATGAGAGTTCCTCTTCTTTAATAACTTTTGAAATAAAATCTTGCTGTCTTTTTAGTTCAACAAAATAATCACCCATATTTTCAACAAGAGTTGTAACCAATTTATAAATAAATGGCTCATTAAATCCTAAAAAGGTATAACCATATCGAATTGCACGTCTTAAAATTCGGCGAATAACATAACCTGCACCATTATTTGACGGTAATTGTCCATCGGCAATTGAAAATGAAACAGCTCGCAAATGGTCGGCAACAACTCGCATTGCAATATCTGAGTTATTGTTTTCGCCATATTTTTTATGTGAAAGTTTACTGATTTGAGAAATTATTGTTTGAAATATATCAGTATCGTAATTTGATTTTTTATGTTGTAATACCATACAAAGCCTTTCAAATCCCATTCCTGTATCAACATGTTTTTTTGGTAATGTAAATAAATTGCCATCAGCTTTTCTATTAAATTGTATAAAGACTAAATTCCAAATTTCAATTACAAGTGGGTTGCTCGTATTTACAAGTTTTTCGCCTGCAATTTTGTTTTTTTCGTTTTTATCACGTAAATCAATGTGAATTTCAGAACATGGTCCACATGGTCCGGTTTCGCCCATTTCCCAAAAATTGTCTTTTTTATTCCCAAAAATAATATGGTTTTCGGGTAAATGTTTTTTCCAAATTTCTAACGCTTCAGAATCTGGTTCCATTTTATCGGCAGTACTCCCTTCAAAAACAGTAGCATACAAATATTTCTTGTCAATATTAAGTTTTTCGGTTAACAATTCCCATGCCCAATCAATTGCTTCTTTTTTAAAATAATCGCCAAACGACCAGTTACCAAGCATTTCGAACATTGTATGGTGATATGTGTCGTGTCCAACTTCTTCTAAATCGTTATGTTTGCCCGATACGCGTAAACATTTTTGGGAATTTGTAACACGTGGAAATTTCGCAGGTGAGTTTCCGAGAAATATATCTTTAAATTGATTCATTCCTGCATTTGTAAACATAAGGGTTGGGTCGTTTTTTATAACCATTGGAGACGATTGAACAAATGTGTGTTCTTTAGACTTGAAAAAATCTAAAAATGCTTTACGAATATCTTTTGAGTTCATTTATAAAAAAGGTTAAATAATAATATGAGGTTGCAAATTTAGATTTTTTCAATTAAATTTGCGATAAGCAATTGTTTAATTATAAAAAACTAATTAGTGTTTGTCCATAATGTCCGATTTTTTCGTTATACTCGTTTTGTAAACAGTCATTTACTACAGTAAACCCCGTAGGATAATCCCTTTAAACAACAGAGTGAAAATAAAAAACAAATATCCAACGGGGTAAACTCCTTGGTTTTCAAAACTTCGTATGTTTACCCTGTAGAATTCCGATTTATCGGAATATTCAACAGGGCCTCAAACTCGAACATTATGAATCAGACACTGACTTTATGGACAGGCACTAATTAATATGCTGAAAATAAAATACCATAGTGATACAACATAGTTCTTGATAAATAAAAACTGATAAACACAATTATGGAATATGTTTTTTCGAAGCACGCATTAGAGCAGATGGAATCAAGAAGAATTCCAAAAGATGTTGTGGAAAAAATTTTAACAAATCCAGAACAAATAAAAGATGAACAAGGTAAAAAGGTTTATCAATCAATTGTAGAAGATGGTAATTATTTAATTCGTATCTTTGTTAATAATAAACAAAATCCCAAAGTTGTTATTACAATTTATAAAACATCAAAAATAAAGAAATACTATGAAGGTAAAATATGATAAAGAAGTAGATGTGCTTTATATCGTTTTCAGTGAAAATAAAATAAAAGAAAGCGATGAAGAAAAATCGGGAATTATCCTTGATTATGACAAACAAGGATTAATTGTTGGAATTGAAATTCTCGATGCTTCCAAAAGAATGAAAAATCCTAATAAAGTGGAATACGAAGTGGCTTAAATCTTTCTCAAAGATTTATTTCTGTCATTATTGGTAAAAATTATATAACACTGCTATGCCGAAAATTAAATATCGCTTTAACCAAGAAACACTTAGTTACCATAAAATAGAAACAAGCTTTAAAAAGCGTTTGTTAAAAACTATTCCTTCTGTTATTTCAGCTTTTGTTTTTGGTTTGGCAGGTATAATTATTTACACCTACACTTTTGATTCGCCTAAAGAACGACAACTAAAACGCGAGAACAAACAATTAGAACTTCAATATAAAATTATCGGAAAAAAAATTCAGCAAATCGAAAGTGTGTTATTCGATTTGCAATATCGCGACGATAATATTTATAGAACAATTTTTGAAGTTGAGCCAATACCCGAAACGATGAGAAATGCAGGATATGGGGGAATGAACAGATACGAAGAACTTGAAGGTTACGATAACTCTGACTTAGTGATAAATACATCAAAAAGGATTGACAAATTAATGAAACAATTGTATGTTCAGTCAAAATCTTTTGATGAAATTGTAAGATTAGCAAAGAGCAAAGAAAAATGGCTTGCAAGTATGCCGGCAATTATTCCAATACTTTTTAAAGACCATTATAAATTTTTATCACATTTTGGAGTACGTAACGACCCTGTTTATAAAAATACAGTTAAAATGCACGAAGGAATTGATTTAGCAGGTGCTGTTGGTACTAATGTTCGTTCTACTGGCGAAGGCACTGTTAAAGTTGCTGAATATACTGGTGGTGGCTATGGTAATGAAATTATTGTTGACCATGGTTTTGGATATACTACTCGATACGCCCATTTGAGTAAAATTATAGTTAGACCCGGACAAAAAGTTAAACGTGGTGAAATTATCGGAAAACTTGGTAGTACAGGAAAATCTACTGGTCCGCATTTACATTATGAAGTCAGAAAAAACAACGTACCAATGAATCCTGTTAATTTCTTCTATTTAGATATGTCGCCTGCAGAATATGATAAAATGATTGAGATGTCGGCACAAGAAGGAGGAATTGCTTTAGATTGAGAAAGATTGAAAAGATTGAATAGATTGAGAAGATTGAGAAGATTGAGAAGGTAAGATTGAGTAAGATTGGGAAAACAAGATTGATAGGATTGAGAAGAAAGATTGAAAAGATTGTTAAATTGCTAAATTGTTCTATTGTTGCTATTGCATAACAATGAAGCAATGAAACAATGAACTTTTTTGAACAATGAACTTTTTTGAACAGTGAACTTTTTTGAACAGTGAACTGTGAACAATAAACTTTTTCTAAACAATGAACAGTAAACAATAAACAGAAATAAATTGAAATAAAAATCGTAAATCCTAAATAAAAATAAATAGAAACAGATAGTTTGAAGTTTTAGGTTTCTGGTTTTAGGTTTCTGGTTTTAGGTTTTCAAAACCATAAACTAAAAACTCTAAACCAAAAACATATAACAATAAACAGTGAACA
>Ga0100379_10004769_pt1 | contig 11864 bp, 9 predicted proteins | sample CryGeymeta201503_FD_80418 | JGI IMG/M metagenome (GOLD analysis project Ga0100379, IMG submission 80418) | Groundwater microbial communities from Crystal Geyser aquifers in Utah, USA - Crystal Geyser metaG 2015-03 | ecosystem: Environmental > Aquatic > Deep subsurface > Groundwater | place: USA...
CAAGCTAACCCAAGGCTCATATTCATCCTTCGGCATGCTTCACCTGCGCTGAAAAAGCTCTGGCGCACGCGGTCAGGACAGGTTTTCCGAACCGAAGCAACTTCCCAAACACCGTTTTTAAATTGACGCAGCCGCTGAAGTAACCGCACTAGGTCAACGCTCAAAACCTTTGCCATTGATTGGGCAAAATATTCTAAATTCGCACCCTAGGCTTTTCACCTGGTGATTGGAAAAAACAGCTGTTCCCACTCATTTTACCTTTTCTAAAAACTCTCGACTATCTAGCAAGAAACTGTGAATCTAAAACGCAGAAAAAAACTTCTTCGATACATAAACACATTTGATAAACCTTCTCAGATAAAACCATTCGTATTCAATCGAATATTTTTACTCTGGACACTCCTTGGCCTATTCGGGGGCCTAATTGCAGGTACTTATTGGATTGTACTTGAATTTCTGATGCATGGATTGAGCGTGTTTACGGGATGGCAGGTTATTCCCTTAATGGCCATTTGTGGTTTCTTGGCAGGCTACGTGATTCACCGAATTGGTGACCCCGGAGAACTCAATTTGATTGTCAATAATATTCGCTTCAATAATGGTAAACTTGATCCAAAGAATAATAAGTCCATGATTCTTTCCTCCCTATTATGTGTGGCCTCGGGAGGAAGTCTTGGACCTGAGGCACCCCTTGTTCAGGTTACCGGATCTACAGGAACTTGGCTGGGAAGGATTTTCCGGTTAAAAGGTGAAGAGTTGAGGTCGATGAGTATTGCCGGAATGGCTTCTGGATTCACGGCATTATTCGGTGCACCCTTAGGAGGAAGTTTATTCTCCTTAGAAATTCTACATCATAAACATGCCGTTGAATACTATAAGGCAATCATTCCAGCCTTGGTCGCTAGCAGTTTCAGCTATATCCTTTTTGCATTGATTATCCATTTAGGCTTAGGACCCATTTGGGACCTCTCAGCCTACGAATACAGCGGCATCTTTGATTTTTCCTATGCCATTCTCTTTGCTATAATAGCGTCGAGCGTCGGTTGGTTTTTTATCCATTTAACAAAATTGCTTAAGGTACTGTTCGAGAAAAGAAAGCTGCCCATCTATATCAAAACCTGTATTGGCGGAATATTGCTTGGAACGATCGCCTACTTTGTGCCACTAACGCGGTATTTTGGACATCATGAAATTAATGTTCTCCTTACCGGAGCCTATACTCTGCCATTTCTGATTGCCCTTCTATTTTTAAAAATTGCTGCCATCTCCATAACCGTTACATCAGGCTGGAGAGGCGGATTTATCATTCCGCTATTTTTCGCTGGAGCCACTGTAGGCTTAATTATTCACCAGCTCGCGCCTTCAATAAATCCAACATTAGCCATTGTAAGCTGCATGGCTGCCATCAATGCCTGCGTAACACGTACACCGATGAGCACCACTATCTTACTAGCTAGCTTGACAGGGTTTGGCCATTTTATCCCTATTCTATTTGCAAGCCTTACGGGCTATTTTTTGGCACCACGAATGCCTTTTATTTCTTCGCAGATTAAGAATCAAAGCAAATAAAACGCAAACAATCGGCTTCGATACCGCATAACCTGCCTTCAAGTACATATTCGCAGCGATAATGGACAATTGGAAAAAGCCCACTTTTATCCCTAGGAGCTTAAAATTTTGAGAGAATGGAGTAATTTGTTGGCGGTTAAAAGGCAACCGGTATTCGCTTTTTTGTGGTTAAGGGGGATTAGGCGGAAATTGGAATAGTTAAACATATCATTGGCTTGATTTTCCCAACCTATAACCTCAGGCGAATATTCACTATCCTCCCGAAAGACACCCTCAACGCTTACCTGGAGAAGCTTTGTTCTACATTTTTGCCGAAAATGGCCATCCTAAAAGCACTTGGAACCCATTTGCCACCCCTAAACTTTCTTTAGTAAAAAGCTCCTTGCGTTTTATCTTTGCTTATACACCCTCCATAACGTCGGATTTTGATTTTGAAAGAGGGTTTTTAGACAAACTGAGGTTGTGTGTAATTAAAACCAACCAAAAAGTATACGACATTCGAAAATCTGTATAAGCAGCTTAACCTAACTCCATCTGACCTTTGTCTTATAATTTTTCACAAAAAGAATAGACAAAAATGGAAGCAAATCAATTTGGCAATAAAGGTTGGACACCTGATAGAATCGGAAATTTGAACGGAAAAGTTTTCGTAATAACTGGTACCACAAGCGGAACAGGATTTGAAGCGGCGAAAATCCTACTTTCAAAAGGTGCAAAAGTGGTAATGCTCAATAGAAACCTCAAAAAAGCGGCAGATACCATCGCAATATTGAAACAAGAATTGGGTAATGCTATTGAAGTAATCAACATTCAATTGGACTTATCGAAGCAAGCATCTGTGAAAAAAGCAGCGAATGAAGTATTAAAAACTATTCCTCATATAGATGCACTTATTTGTAATGCAGCAATTGCCCAAGTGCCAAAACAAACGCTAACTGCAGACGGTTGGGAAAGTCAAATGGGAACGAATTATTTTGGAAATTGGACCCTGCAGGCTTTATTGTTCCCACTTATTGAAAAGTCCAAAGGGCGAATTGTAACAGTCGGTAGTATGGGTTATGATATGGGAATCAAAACGATAAAATTTGATGACTTGAATTGGGAAAAAGACTACACGCCTAATAAAGCGTATAGTCAAAGTAAACTCGCACAGATAATGACCATTTACGAATTACAAGATAGATTGAAAGAAGCTGGAAAAACAGATACTAAAGCATATGCTTGTCATCCCGGTTCATCAAGAACAAACTTGATAAATACGAGTGGTAGTTTTATGATGAAACTCATCTTTAACCTGATGAAACTATCCCCACTAACACAATCTGCCGAGAGGGGTGCGTATCCCCAACTAATGTGTGCCACGGAGCTTAATCTTGACCAAAAAGGCTTTTACGGACCTACAGGAAGAAGTAATTGGGCAGGTCCAGTTGGAGCACACAAAATAGAACCGCACGCTAAAGATAAAACAGTAGCAAAACGACTATGGGAGGTTTCAGAAAAAGAAACAGGAGTAAAATGGAATATTTAAATTCGAGAAATGAAACACTTCAAAACCTTATCATCCTATCTAGAGTATTTGGAGTTGCCTAGTCCAGAACATCCAATGTTGAGCGTATTTAATTCAAAAGGCGATGGCTACCTACCTTGTCCAAAAGAAAGTTCACCACCCATTACCAATGATTGCTATACCATAAGTTTTAAAAAGTTTGTAGAGGGCAATTTAAACTATGGTCGCACTCAATATGATTTTACCAACGGTACATTATTTTTTATTTCACCAAGACAAGTCTTGCAATGGGATAACAATATAATTTTTAAACAAAAGGGCTTCTCAATAAACTTTCACGAGGATTTTCTTAGGGGGACGGAATTAGCACAACGCATAAAAAAATATGGTTTCTTCTCATATTCCGTAAATGAAGCTTTGCACCTTTCGCCTAAAGAAGAGAGGCAAATAGCGTCCATTGTAGAAAATATTGAAATTGAATATCAAAACAATCAGGACGAGTTTAGTAAAGATATCATCATTTCTCAATTAGACACCTTGCTCAAATACGCAAACCGTTTTTATGAAAGACAATTTTTGAATCGAAAAGAATTATCCAATGATTTATTGGAGCAGTTTAATCATTATTTGGACTCGTATTTTGAATCAGGAAAACTACAAGGAAATGGGATTCCGAACATAGAGCAGCTAGCAAACAAATTGTCAGTTTCACAACGATTTTTAAGTGATACGCTTAAAAAAGAAACAGGCAAGACCACGACTGAACATTTACACTTGTATCTAATCGATGAAGCTAAAAACATCTTACTGCAACCTAATAAAACGGTATCCGAGATTGCCTATGAATTAGGGTTTGAATATCCAGCATATTTTTCGAGACTGTTCAAGAAGAAAGAAGGAGTAAGTCCAACGGAATACAGAGAAAAATATAAACTAAACTAAAATGGAACTATTAAAATTAGCTACAGAATGGGCAAAAGCTGAAGTGTTTTCAACACGCTTTTTTATCTTTTTTGCGATTGGATTTTTAATCGCGAGTGTTGGATTTTGGCAGCTAGGAAAAACAGATTTAGCAAAGGCTTATATCATACCTACTTTAGTAGCAGGCATAATACTTTTGATAATTGGTAGCGGTCTTAACTACACCAACATTCAAAGAGTTAAACAGTTTGAAAAGGATTTTGATACGGATGCATCTGCTTTTTACCAATCCGAAATAGATCGTTCAGAAAGTACATTAAAAGAATATGCCGTCGTCTTTAGAGTAATTCCGATTTTAATTGTCGTAGCTGCATTACTAATTCTGTTTGTTAATACACCAACCTGGCGAGCAATTAGTATTACTATCATTGCAATGCTTGTGGTCATTTTATTAGTTGACGGGTCTGCACACTCAAGAATTGAAAATTATTACAAAGAATTGAATCTCTTGGATATTCAACATGAAAATGTTCGTCAGTAGATTAAAGGCAGCTATAGAATCATTCATCTCATCATTGATAAGGATTCAATTGATGTTCAAACCGTCCACCATGGATCACGATTAATTTCAACTATTGTTGGCGACACAAAAAAAAACTGGGCCCAGCAGCGCTAGCCCAACGCTAAGATTCGTTTTCACACTGAAGAATTCGACGCCACTCACGGTTAATAAATCCCTGTTTACGGGGAGAAGGAAAATTAAAAACATCTTCTATTTTTGTCAAAATCAAATGCTTGATTCTTTACCCAATCATCATCCTCTTTGGCTATACACTAGGCAAGAAAAACAAAAGCTAGCTGTCATTATGAAAAAAGTTCTAATTCTCCTCTTAAGCATTCTTTTTAGCCAATCGTCAAATGCCCAAAAAGTAGCCTATGTCGATTTTAATACAATTCTTACTAAGATGCCGGCCTATCAAAGTGCGGAATCGAAATTACTCCAATACCAAGCTCACCTAAAAGACTCCTTAAATGAAGCCACCACGCAATATGAGCATTTTCGTAATCGATGTGTTAATAAAAGTGAAACAGGGTATTATACCACACGACCTTCCGAAAAAGATGCGGATATTAAAAAACTAAACAGTTTAGAGAAGTCCCTAGAGACGCTGCAAAATAATTTAGAGGCCCTATTAGACAGAAAACAAATAGAACTGATTCAACCCATTGAAATCAAACTCATTGGCATAATTGAAACGTATGCTAAGGAAAATGGCTACAGCTATATTTTCATGCTCAACTCTGCGCTATATTCACAAAAAACAGTCCCCGATATCAGCGAGCAAATCATGCAGAAAATGGGCTTATAAATCTTCTGTTTACCCCACTCATGTTTGAATCGTCATTGCGCGCCATTCAATCGCATCGTCTAAAATAGTAAATTGCCGAATGCGCCTTTTACTCAGCTTTTTCCTCGCATGTGTCGTATCAATAGTAACGGCACAAAACCTTCAAACCGCCTATGAAAAATTGGGCAGTACCGGGCGGCGTTAATCTATTTTGGGAAGTACTTATAAATGTCTTTCCTATGAAGAAAGCGAAGAACAATAATGGTTTCTTCTTCTAGCACAAATCCTAACCTATAGTCACCGATTTTAATTCTGTAAAAACTTTCCTCACCTTTAAGTTTCTTGACCTGCTTTACTTGGTCTAAGGACTCTGTTTTAATTATTGATTCAAGGGAGTTTGCGACTTTGAGTCGAAGTGAATTGTCTTTGATTTTTTTCAAATCCTATTCAAAGGACCTGTCGATTAACAAATTCACTTTTTAAGATTTTTTATGAAAAGATTGGTATCTACTAGCTCACCAGTACGACCTTTTTTCATTGCGTTGGCCAATGAAATATCTTCAATGGCTTCTTCCGACAAGAAAGCACCTTCAATCCCGAGCTTTTTAGCAAGCTTAAGTAGCAGACTCAGGCTTTCTTTTGATTCGCTTTTTAAGATGATGGATTCCATTTTTCTAATCTTCTCTCAAAGATACAATTTCCGAATCAGAGTTAAAAAGCCGCCCAACCCAACCATCTCATTGTCTAACAGTCTATTTGAGTAAAATAGTAAATTGCCGCATGCGCATTATTCTAAGCCTTTTCCTCGCAGCGGCCTTATCAACCGCATCGGCCCAAAAGCTCCAAACCGCCTATGAAAAATCAGGTGGTACTAAAACCTTCACTTATGAAGAAGGCATCCGCTTCTGCGAACAGATCGATTCGATGTCAGAGTACTTCACCCTGCTTGAATATGGAAAAACCGATGCGGGATTTCCTTTGCATCTCCTCGTTTTTGATGCCGATAAAGACTTCAATCCATCAACAAGCAAAGAGGTTATTCTGATCAATAATGCCATTCATCCGGGTGAACCAGATGGTGTGGAAGCATCCTTAATGATGGCGCGTGATTTAGCTTATGATGCGAAACTAAGGGCAGCCTTTCGAGAAGCAAGAATTCTCATCATCCCCTTTTATAATATTGGAGGCGCACTGAACCGGAATACCCATAGTCGGGCCAATCAAGTAGGTCCAGAAGCCTACGGATTTCGTGGAAATGCCAAAAACTTAGACCTGAACCGTGACTTCATCAAAGCAGATGCACAAAACACCTTTGCCTTTTATAAGATTTTCCAAACTTGGAAACCGCATGTATTTGTCGATACCCACGTATCAAATGGCGCTGACTATCAATATACCATGACCTTGATTAACAGTCAGGAAGAAAAATACGGTGCCTATTCTGCCAAATTTTTAAAAGATGATTTTCTGCCTGCCCTCTATTCACGCATGAAAAAGAGACAGCAAGAAATGATTCCCTATGTGAACGTTCATGGCACAACACCCGATGCTGGAGTTACTGCTTTTATGGAAAGTCCGCGTTATTCAAATGGCTATACCAGTCTCTTCGATTGTTTCTCCTTTGTGAGTGAAACCCATATGCTGAAACCCTATAAACAGCGGGTTACCTCAACAAGAGAATTACTCGAGCAAATGGTTAAGCTGTCGATTGAATTACAACCTTCCTTGGTCATCAATAAAGACCGGCAAGTGCGTGCTAGTTTTAGAAATGAGGCTAGAATAGTCAATATTCCCTATGCCTGGGAAGCGAAGATGCCCTGCGACAGCCTCCTTTTTAAAGGGTATACCGCCAAGTACAAGCCGAGTGAAGTCAGTGGTCTCGACCGCCTCTATTACGACCGCAAAGCACCTTTCGAAAAGTATATTCCCTTTTGTGATGCCTTTGAGCCAACAGGATTTGGCAAAAGTGTGCGTGCCTATATTATTCCTCAGGCTTGGCAAGAAGTGATGAAACGTTTGGCGGCCAATGGCGTGCATATCGATACCTTAAAAAACGACGATAGTCTTATGATGGAAGTCGCTTATATCGAAACCTACGAAACGGTGGACGCGCCTTATGAAGGACATTACCTTCATAAAAATACCAAAGTAAGCTGGAAAAAGACCAAGATGCTGGTACACAAGGGCGATTACCTCATCATACCCAATGAACGCACAGAAATTTTCCTCGCCAACGTCTTACAACCAGAAGCCCCCGACTCCTATTTCAACTGGAACTTCTTTGATGCTATACTCCAGCAGAAAGAATGGTTTTCGGCCTATGTTTTTGAAGACATCGCTGCCGAAATGCTTAAAAATGACCCACAACTCAAAGCAGACCTTGAAGCCGAAAAAGCCAAGAACCCTGAATTCGCAGCGAGTGCCTTTGAACAGTTGTATTTTATCTATAAACGGAGTCCTTATTTCGAGCCGAGTTTTAAACGTTACCCGGTTTATGTTATGCCGTTTTAGCGAGATTGCGAGATTGCGAGATTTCGGTCCCTGAGCGGCCAGATGAATCGCTAATTAACTAAAATCGCTACGGCCTGTCGAAGGGCGACGGTGGGTGATTGGGTTATTGGGTTCAATAAAAAAGGGGGGGGTTATTTTGGGTTAAATTAAAAAGGGCAGATGGTTATCTGCCCCAACGAGGTTATTTAAATTCAAAATAAATCAAAAATCATAATTCATAAATCATAATTCATAATTCACAAATCATAATTCATAAATTAGCCTTTGCTCATCACCTCTTCATAGACCTTATCCAAGACCTTGGATAACTCATGGTCTTTGTCCGTAACCGTATTTCCAGCATCATGGGTGGTAAGTTTTACCATCACCTTATTATAGACATTCGTCCATTCAGGATGGTGGTCTAATTGTTCAATATACATGGCGGCATTTACCATAAAGGCAATGGCTGCAACGAAAGTTTTGAATTCATAGGTACGGTGCAAGGCATCCTTTTCTTCTTTCCACATACTTCAAAAGTACATTATCCCATAGGCATCGACCCACTCTTATTGGAGAAAACGAACTGAATTGTCAGCTTATGATATAAATCACTACTCAAACTTGTTGTAACTACTAAATTTGCCGCATGAGTATCTTCACAAAAAAATACATTCAAGACGCATTTACCTACGAGGAATACCGTCAATTGGGTAAAGACCTGCTTTCACAAGGCAAAACTACCGGAACAAATCACAGTGAAGAATACTTGAACTATAGCCGGCTGAACGATAAGCGAATGGATCGTTTGGATAAAACGCAAAGCTTAGCCGATTCTACCATCCAGGCAATGAAGGGAATTCTCGCTCCTCAGCATTGGGTAGTCATTACTGAATTATGGTGTGGAGATGCTGCCATAAACCTGCCTGTGATAGAACTGATGGCTGCTCAAAGTAAGCGCGTTCGACTTTCTATCATTTTAAGAGATGAGAATACGGAAGTGATGGATGAATACCTGACAGATGGCGCTCGCTCTATTCCTAAATTAATTATGATGGATATGGATTTCAATGAACTGGGCATTTGGGGACCAAGGCCTAAAGCTGCTCAAGACATCATGCATGAATGGAAAAAAACAGGTAATTCTGACAAGTCAGCCATGCTCGAAGCCGTGCAGCACTGGTATATGCGTGATAAGGGAGTTAGTGTGCAAGAAGAGCTAATTGCGCTTTTAGCGAAGTAAGATAAAATTCCCAGACAGGAGTTCGAATTCTTTGTCTACCCCGCGGTAATCTATCTTATAGACGTATACCCCAAGTGGTGCTTCTACCCCATCAATCTTACCATCCCAGCCTTCATCCATGCTATCGCTGCTAAATACCCGCTTGCCCCAGCGGTCGTAAATATCCATGTGAAATTCATAGATATACATTCCCTTGGCATAGAAGTGACTATTCTCTTTTATCCCGCCGAAAGGTCGGAATGCGTTGGGAACAAAAATTCTTGACTTCACAGGCGCACAGGCAATGCTCGAACGGGAGGTTTTTCCCCCATCGGCTGTGCTGCGGGCGGTAATTCGGTAGCAGTAGTCAGGACGTGTATTAGGCGCCGTTATATCATCGATGAAGCTTGTAGTTAATCCATCAACTGTGGCGACATATACGAAGGTATTGCCTTCATAAATTTCGATATCATAGAAATCGACTCCCTCGTCCCAATACTCATACTTGGACCAAGATAGCTGCGGCTGATCCAGGTCATCCACCGTGGCGGTTAACAGCATTGTTCTGCCATAGTTCGATGGCTCCGACTTAAAGCCACAGGTATCTTCGACAATGGTTCGGTAATAGTAGCTGCGGATGCTTGCACTATCGAGTCGGTCAAAATAGTAGCTCGTAAATGGGTCGAAACGATCCGCCTCGTTATAGTCAATCCCATTGCGCGAACGTTCGAGGATATAATACCGAACCGGTGCTCTTCCACCAGTACTCGACGACCATTTCACTAAGTTTTCTGAAGGTGCATCAATGGAAGCCGAAAACAACTCATTGGAAGGAACATAGGGAATATAGTTTGGGATGGCTCCGGATGTATCACTAAATGAAAGTTGAAAAGGGTTTGCCCCTACCGCCTGAACCTGGTAATAATAGCCCGTATTACAGGAGATATTTGAATCTGAAGTTTGGAATGTGTTTCCCCCAACTTCCTTCAATTTTTCGAAGCCAATGCCCGGATTCAATCTCCAAATTTCGTAACGCTGAACTGGGTATCCGGCATAGGGTGTCCATTCCAAATAACTGGCATCATCCGCTGTTGAAGCAGTAAGTTCTACCGTGGTATGCGGAATGATATTGGACGTATCGGTATAATAACCGCATAAATTTTTTGTGATAACCCGATACGAATACGGTGTTTTCAATGTGGGTACTGCGTCTAAAAACAGCGTATCTAAAGGATTGAGTCGTTGTGCTATGGAATCAAACCTGCCGCTAGGCGACCAACGCTGGATAATGTATTTCTCGAAATCTATACTCTTATTTGCCTCGAACAAGGTAGAGGTCTGGAAGTTATCATCTACTGAAGAACGGTAGATGGAAGAAGTGACTGGAGCAAAATTATCCCCGATAAGCACGGTATCTTTTGGCAACACCTTGCCTCTACATCCATATTCATTTAAAAAGGTAAGGTTCGGAAGGTAATAGCCCTTGTTTAAATAGGCATGTTTTACAATGGAGTCTGTTCTGCTTTCGAACTTGCCATCATCATAATTCCATACCACATCAGTCACCTTCCCAATGCCAGTATTTACGAGCTCCAACTCAACCGAATCAGTTGCACAGGCAAAACCGGCAGGAAGCTTCAAATACCCTTGTGGATCTGAGATAAGTGCATTCACCGTTATGGTATCGACACATCCTTTGATGGAAGTTGCTTTCAATAAAACAGGGTTCTGGTCTATCGTCGCAAATACAAAAGACGGTTCAAAATCACTGCTACTATCTGTTGGACTGAAATACCAATCATAGCTAACTGTATCACCGTATTCATTACTTAGATTAATAAAAGCTGTTGGAATACCAAAGCAGCTTGGCACCACACTAAAGTTCGCATTTGGCGTTGGAGCTACTTTAATCGTATCCTTGGCTGTGAGCACGTATTGGCAACCTTTTACATCCTTTACAAATACGGAAGGAACAAAGTCTCCCGCTTTCGTGAATACATGGGTAAAATTCATCGAGTCGACCACTGCGCTTCCATCCCGCATGTTCCAGGCAATTTCCGCTTGTCCGAGTGCAACCGATGTTACATTAACGGAAAGTGGATTACACCCATAATTCGTATCAATCTCATAGTTTACCTTGATTCCTTGTAGTTCGATATAGGCCTTTTTATAGATGGAATCTGTGCAGCCAAGCGTGTCGGTTACTTTGAGTGAAATATCATAAACCCCGGGCTCAAGATAGGCTTTGATTGGGGCAGGCGCATTTCCAGCTATGCCGTCGCCTAAGGTCCAATTCCAGCTATTAATGCCATTATAGGTATTGGTTGAGCTATCAATAAACTTCACGACCAAGGGCGGACAAAGTTTAAATGTATCAGAAGCTACAAAAGCCGCCTTAATATTCCGCACATCGATATTTAATGTCTGAGTCACTGTATCCGAACAGCCAATACCATCATAGGCAATCAAATTTACCGTATAGGAGGAATCGTTTTTATAGGTATGATAGGTTGAGGTCGAATCGAATGTCTCACGGTATCCATCGCCATATTCCCATTGGAATTGGTAAGGTTGTGGGGAGCTAGAATCCAGCACCGTTGCCTCGAAATATTGGAGATCGCCCACACAGGTTGCCCTTCGCTCATGAACAAATGCAGCATCCGGCCGATACACCCGGAAGGTATCGAGGGCATAGTTAAAGCATCCAGCAGTATCGTAGGCGCTATAGCGAAATAGGTATACACTGTCTTGCGGTATGATGGGCTTATCAAAATAATAGGGAATGGTATCGGGAAAGCCCTTTCGA
>Ga0100379_10004774_pt1 | contig 11861 bp, 9 predicted proteins | sample CryGeymeta201503_FD_80418 | JGI IMG/M metagenome (GOLD analysis project Ga0100379, IMG submission 80418) | Groundwater microbial communities from Crystal Geyser aquifers in Utah, USA - Crystal Geyser metaG 2015-03 | ecosystem: Environmental > Aquatic > Deep subsurface > Groundwater | place: USA...
AGTGATTTGATTGCTTTTAGCGCCGTCGCTTCAATTTTTTCATGTGTCTCTCCGGGAGCAAGAGTGATGTCAATCATCGCCAAATTAGTCTCTGCGGTTGGTTCTAGTGACGATGCGACATGAGCTGCTACACCAGTGTCAACAAGGAGCTTGTGTAAAATGCTCTCAGGACCACCAACGAGAACATCTAACATGATACTGTTGGTAAACCATTCTTTTTTAGGAAAACCAGGGTGTTTAAAGCCGATTGAAACAAGGTCAGTGGTTGAGGGACGTTTAATGGAGACACGGCGAATTCCTTCTTGTTTTGGCTCTCTTACCAAATGTCTTGGGATCAGACTACTTGGATTAGTGATGGTGCTAAAGTGCTCACGAATTGCTGTGAGCGCGGATGTACGATCTATATCTCCTACTACCATGAGTACGGCGTTGTCTGGGCGGTAATAATTTTTGTAGTACCGTTGCAACTTTTCGGCAGTAAAATCTTCAATATCTTCACGGTAGCCAATTGTCTCGTGACCATATGGATGTGAGTGGAAGGCAGTGCTATACATTTGTACCGCAAGGGCAAACTGTGGATCACCGTTATACATGTCAAACTCACTGAGCACATTTCCTTGCTCTGGAGTAAGTACATTGTCAGTCAAGATAACATTTTGCATGCGGTCAGCTTCGATACGCAATGCTTCAGTAAAATACTCACGAGGGTAACTAAAGTAGTACGTCGTTCGATCTTTCCAGGTATTAGCATTTAGAGTGCTGCCGGTTTTTCGCTCAAAATGCATAGCTGAACCTTCAGCAATATGGTGCGCTACGTCATGAGCAGTAGGCTTGAAAAGCATATGCTCGAGCATATGTGCAACGCCGGTTTCGCCCCGTGATTCATCTTTGGAGCCGACGAAGTAGGTAATATTTGTAGTAACTACTCCGGTGTCTTTGCGCTGCAAATAGAGTACGTGTAGCCCATTGGTTTTTAAAACGTATTCCTCAATTTGATCTAGGCGTCGTTCAAAAACAAACCCTGGTACAGGCACCAGTTTTGCATTTTTATTTGAAGCGCTCAATACTTTCTTGGACATCGATAATGAATTCGTTAAAAGCTTTAAAGGTATGATTGAACTCGTGTACTATACCATCTGAAAGCCGATTGTTAATAGCGTTGGAAATATTTTGATACGCCTCAAGGCGACCATTAATGTCTCTCCCGAAATCTTGCAAAAAACGATCGTGGTCATTGTAGTACTCATCAATCATGGTCCGAAAGTTGTGCGATTTATCAGCAGCAGAGATCATCACTGCCTCAATTGGCCCCTTGCGAAGCTGTTTTGCATACTCTTTCTTGGTTTCCAGCCAAGATAATTTTCTCTCACCGATATATTTTGGTTCGGTCACTGTCTTTACTAATATCGCTACCCGTTCACCAAAATCTTCCTGTAGCTCCTCATCAGTATAGTCGGTGTCTTCGAGGGTGTCATGTAGCAACGCCGCCACCAAAGTATCTTCATCGGTCGTGTAGTCACGTAAAATCATCATGACAGACATCAAGTGAGTAATGTATGGGAGTGGGGTGGCACCCTTACGCAGCTGGTCCTGATGGAGAATTGAAGCAGCTTTGATTGCTTGCTCTACATTGTAAGTATACATATCTTTAATTATACCCTTCTGTTACGTTTGTTTCTATCTGCTTCTGCGTTAGAAGTGCTTGAAGCGATTTCCTCTCTGGTACGCTGTTCAGTACGTTCATAGTCTTTTTTCATACCTTGAATCTCACGCAATAGCTCTTGCTGTCGCCCTTCCATCACATCAATTTCTGACTTGTATTTTCGCTTGGTGCGATCAAGTTCAAATTGTTCATCGCGTTTTGATTTAGTAATGGCAAACCGTAGACGATCTTGTTCTTTTGTTAGTTGCTCAATCCGCAATGAAATGCGAGTAAGTTCGTAATCTCTTGCCATAAACTTTAAATATGCGTTTACTATGTTTTTGTAATTAGGACTTTTTATTAGCAAAGTGTACCGCTTGTAGTTTTTTACCTGCCGCTTCGCGGTAGGGGCAGAATTCACAAGTAGGTCCACTTGACGGTAAGTCTTTTCGTTCCAGGCAAGTTTTGATGTCCTGTAAAGCGGGATCTATCCAACCAGTGTCAGTCTTGACGGGGATAAGTGTAGTTTCAAATACTAACGTATTATTAAACCCTGGTTCGCTTTTGCTGGCATTGGCATACACGAGATAGCCAGTTTCTTCAACCAGAAAACCATTTTGCTCCAGTAACCAGCGATAGATACCGAGCTGTCTTGTGTACTGCATCTCCCATGGTGAGTCGCCGAGCGCTACAATTTTTCCTTCTTTAGAAGTTGATTTGTAATCGACAATGATAAGCTTATTTTCTGGTGTAATCCAAATATCGTCCACTCCACCACTAACCACCAAACCAGTTGGCTGGTGGGTGTGAGAGATGCCAACGAAAGGGTCGCGCCATATATCCATGTGGTCATGTTGAAACGGCACAGCGTCTAGACCGTATTTCTCAATAATAGGATGTTTTGTGCCTGCATTTCGGTGTACGTCAAACTCTTTTTTGAAAAGTTCATCGACGGCTATGTTGAGATTGAACGAAGGAAAACCTGGACGTTTTGTACCCAGTACATTATCGAGGTAAAAGCAACGGGGACACTCAAGATAAAAATCAATCTTTGAGCGAGAGAGCCTCCATTTTGATCCGCCATAATTCCAGTCAGCTTGCCGATTAGGATTATATTTTTTTACATATTCAGCCATATTTTTAGTATATCACTTGCCTTGGCAAAATATAAAATCGGCTCATGATGAGCCGATTTTAGTAACGGAGCACAGTGTGTCCCTACTGAGCAACAAAGGTGTCAAAAATTTGGTCTATCTGGACATCATTTGCCAAATTGAACATGAAGTCACCATTCTCGGTGAACACAACAATGGCATATCGGTTACCGGCGGTAGTAGATCGCTGGAGGATGATTTCATTTGGAACCAGTCCTTGTGACTCACTGAAACGGACAACACCAAGAATAAAACCGAGTTGATCGTTGTTGTACTCTCGTACACCAATCCATCCCTCTGAAACTGGGTAAATAGCGCTTTCAAGGGCTATGGTGTTGGCTGCTTTTTGGTCAGCTACTACTACTGCTCCTTCACCGACTTGCAATACTGGTGTAATGACTGATTCTGTCTCACTAACAGTTTTGTCTTCCACTTCTTCATTGCTTTTGGTATTTTTTTCTGTTGAACTTTCTGTTGTCGTCCTGTCTGAGACTGGTGCAGTTGCATCGTCACCACCAAATGCCCAAACGATCATCCCACCGATGAGGAGTCCGACAATGAAGGCTACGAGAGTCTTCTGTCCGTCTTGTTGTTCTTCTGCTGCCATACGAAATGATTTGCTGAATTGACTAATGCAGTGAGTATATCATGGTGAATAAATGCCAGAGATTGACAAAAAGCCCAACTTTTATCGTTATTTTTGATCGCAGATACTGTGTACTTCTTGTAGGAGCGCCTCCTGTTTCTTGGGTGTCATATGAAGGTGTCGGAGGAGGTGTTCTTGTTTGACAAGATCGGTACAAAGAATAATGTCTTTAGCAATGAGAGTTTCTGCCTGCGCGGTGGTGATATTTTGCAATACGGTAATTGGGTAAACGCCGGCGCGTTGGATTCGATCGTGAAGATTGTCATTTTTAGGGTAATCCCAACTCAGCATTTTGAGCCCAACGCAAGTTCCGTAATTTTCTGCGGTGGTGGTGAATTTTGTGTTTGTTATCAACCAGAATTCGTTTATGCTACAGATATCTTCCTGACAAATTTTTCTATTCTTAAGATCAAGAAAGCGCGCATAAGAGTACATCGCAACTTGGAGGTCTGATTTTACTCCTGGTCGGGCATGAAATTTTGCTTCAGCCACAAAGCTATGGTCGGTCTTGAAGGCAGCGAGATCAATCTCGTGTGGTGCACAAGAACCCTGCAAGATAATGCCGGTTTTGGTGGTGTACCCACTTTGTTCAAAAAGACGAGCTAAAAAACGCTCAAAGGGAAATCCCGTTGGACCAAGATTGAATAATGCTCGACGTAGTGAATAGCGAGCGGCAGCTGATGGCCTGCTTTCACGAAGTAGTGTAAACGCATAGTGGTATATTTCTTGCGTTTGAATGCCGTCGAACAAATGCGCATCAACAGCAGCAATGATGTCAGTTACTTCCTTGGAATCTGCGCCTGCACGACGCAATGACCGTCGGAGTTTTTCTATTTTAAAAAACTCAGTACTCCTGTCAGCTTTTGTGATGATGGTTGGCATAAAAAGATCTTTTTAATCCTTTAGATGATACCACCTCCAATACAATGTGACCCTCTGTATAGTACACAGGATTGACCAGTTGCAGGCAATTCAGTTTTTTCATGCGGTATAACTATCAAAATGTCTTTTGTCGGAACGCGTACTTCAACCTGGAATGGTTTTTGACGATAGCGAAATTGTGCTTCAACAATATCTCCATCTTTGAGGTCGCTACGAAGCACTATGTCATGGAGTGTCATCTGAGTCCCATCTTTGGTGACAGTCCGCTCTGTCCCTACGGTGACCGTATTTGCTTCAATATTTTTACTCACTACAAACATTGGTGTTCGTCCAATGTTTTCAGTGAGGAGCGTAAATCCGTGCCGCTGTCCAACGGTGTACACCAGTGCTCCTTTGTGAGTACCGATTATTTTCCCTTGTTCGTCTAAAACATCTCCCGGCCGCAGTGTGGTGTAATGAGAGAGAAATTCTGGTATATCAATGTGCCCTAAGAAACAGATGCCCTGACTATCTTTTTTGGTAGCAACCGGTAGACCAATTTTCTCTGCCTCGATTCTGATTTCCTTCTTACAAGTGTCTCCGATGGGAAAGAGTGAAAATGCTAGCTGTAGCGAACTGAGTGTCCATAAAAAATAACTCTGATCCTTTTCGCCGTCTATCCCACGGTGTAGCTGTACGCCAGTTTTTTCGTCGATTCGCTGTGCATAGTGTCCAGTAGCAATAAAATCGGCGCCACGATCTTTTGCGAAGCGTAAAAAAGCCCCGAATTTTACGTATTGGTTACACATGACGTCAGGATTTGGTACTAATCCCTTGGTATAGCTATTGATAAAGTATTGCGCTACTTCATCACGATATTCATTCTCAGCATCGCAGGTAAGAAACGGAATCCCCAGATGTGCTGCTACGCGCATCGCATCAAGTCGCTCTTGTTCCCAATTACAGACCATGAAATTCGGGTGCCACACTTTTATAAAAACCCCGACCACGTTGTAGCCTTGTGCTAAGAGTCGTGCCGCTGCTACTCCAGAATCAACGCCACCGGAAAGTCCGACAAATACGGTCTGTTTTTTGTTCATAATCACTACGCTATCATACTCAATTACTTAACGTAAATAACGTTCAATATTATTAAGATGTTGATTGTAGGTTTCAGCAAAATGAAAGACGCCATCATTATCAGTGATGTAGTAAAAGTAGTCACTTTCTGCAGGCTCGAGAACCGCCATAATCGCTTCCAGTCCAGGGTTTCCAATTGGCGTCGGTGGTAAACCAGTATATAGGTATGTATTGTATGGTGAATCGATCTTTAAGTCGTCTGGTGTCAGAGCGGCTAGCGGTTTATCAAGAATATATTCAATCGAAGCGTCAGCCTGAAGCGCCATACCGATTTCTATTCGATTTAACAAAACACTTGCTACGAGACGCTTGGACTCAAGGTTATTCGCTTCACGTTCAACAATTGATGCCAGGACAATAATCTCATCCAGTGAAAGGGATGATGCCGCGACCTGTGCTTGGAGTGTTGCCGTCTTCGTATCAAATGTCTGGAGCATAAGTGCAAGTAATGCTTCATCAGAAAATGTCTCCGGTATAAAATATGTCTCAGGAAAAAGTTTTCCTTCGTATGGCTCCGCTGCGATAAGAAAACGTTCTTGATTAAATTCTGGGAGAACCAGCTTTGCCCGCTCAGCTATTTTACTGACTCGCTCCCCTTCTATGTGTGTAAAGCGAATCAAATTAGTAGCGAAGTCTCCTTCACTCAATCTCCTCGCAACTGCGACTGTCGTCAATGGTTCGGTAAAAATGTACGTACTGGCCTTTATTTTTGCTGGATCGTAAAGAACAAGTAAAGTGTAATATAAAACTACTTCAGAACGAACAACTCCCTCTTGCTCCAGAATGTTTGCAATTTCCCTTGCGGTGGTACCAGCTTCAATGATGATTGGTATGTCAACTGGAAATGCTGAGGGTGCTTTATTAAGTGAGAGAAACAAAAAGTAACCAGTCGCCACGAGCAAGAATATACTCACTACCATCCCCAAAAAAAACTTTTTGATGATGGGTCGCATATCGCGCAATGAGTGCGTGTACTCCTTGCTTGAAATCTCAGGACTAAATTGTGTAGGTCGTTCCAGCATAGTATGAAAGTATTATTTGAAATCACCAATTGGCAAATTGGCTGGTGCTTCGCGGCGAGTATTCTCAACTCGAGAGAGGCTAGGGGTGATGACCGAGGTTCCAGGTATGTGGTAAATGGTCGCGATTTCTTCCACTGACATAATGCGCTCGCGATCAACTTTTGATTTCTTATCTCCCTCGGTGTAATAGCGCGCTTTGTAGTTCTCCAGCTCATTTTTTTTAGCTCGAAGTTTTCTTTCACCAGTGAAGTCCTGAAAAAAGTTATAGTCAAAATCTGTTCTCCACATTGGTCCGATGCTTGCTCTTCCAATCATGTCATATTGACTAAAAGAACGGAGCATTGGACCGATCATGTCCCCATTAAACTTACCTACCTCAGTGATATACATGGCGCGAATGGCCACAGAGTAGGCATATTTACTGACATTGCGCTCGACCGCAGCGATAGTGTCTCGTTCTCCCATTGTGAGTACTGGACGGCTTTCAGTTTCTTCTGTACCAAGACCAAGTTTGTCTCTTCCCATGGAGGCGTCGATTGCTTTTTTTGCTGACGATTCCCACGTATCAACTTTACTGAGACTACCATTTTTAAAATTCCTTTTTACGTGTGGAGTCATCAAAATCTGTACCCAGATGCGCTCATGAGGTTTTGCGCTACCAAGGTGTTCAAGGAGCGGTGACATTGGCTCAAATTTCAATTCTTCTTTTGGTTGTTTATCAAGACCAAAGTCAATATACGTCTTGATTGGTAGAACATCTTCATCTTTGGTCTTACTCTTTTTAAGAATATGAAATGACATGATGTCCCATTTTTTTGGGTTCCAAATAACTTCTGCGGTGTAATCAATCACTTCCTCTGTTACTTCTATACCTGGGTACTGAGCATAGAGCTGTGACTCAAGCGCATTTTTTACTTTTTTTGTCGGGACATTAGCATAAAATCTGACCTCACCACCAATCGATGCTATCTCAAGACTTGAAACTAATGGATGTTTTCCATCAAAGTACGTCTGCATAAGATTATCTGGGCCATTTGGGTTGAAAATTAGCGTCAAAATACTTTCCATCGCTTCTGGCGATTTTAGTACCTCTTGAGGGAGCTTAATTCGCAGTGTTGTCCTTCCATTGTCGAATTTAAATTTTTCATGCACTGACCACATCCACATTTCAAAGGTAATATAGAATAGGGTGAATGGAAGCCAGATTGGAGAAAATGCGATCATAAATGTCAAAATACGTTCGACGTTTACATTCATCATCTTGAACAGATAGAACATGATGCCTATGGCAAAAAACATGAAAAGAGGAACCATGATGGCACCAATGATTGTCCTAGCTGTTGAACTCATGTCTTGCTATTCTACACCATAAAAAAAGCGTAGTTGGGCAAAATGCCCAACTACGCTTTTTATTCATTTATTCTGCAAGCGTGTACGTACCATTAGCTAGCCGCTTAAAGAGGTTAGTATCTTGGAGATTTACTAAAATAGTATTGTCTTTGACATAGCGCTCTTTTCTAACTTTATCGATGATTTCTTCTCGAGAAAGTGGGCCATCCTGAGAAATGATTTCTCGTAAAACATCTTTTACTACTCCTGATGTGTATCCCCACTCGGTCAGTGCATAGAGTCCACGACCAACCAAGACAAAACGTGGGTCTTTTATGAGTTCGTTGTGTGTCGTCGCGATATGTGCCCCGTGACCAAATAGTTCGTTGATGGCAGCGGCTACCTCTCTAAAATGCATTGGTGAACCGTGGCGCTTGACTGCAAGGTATGCATAATCACGAATTCCTTTAACGCGGACATTAGGACTATCTGCTGGTCCCCAGTCTCCAAGTGGATTTCGTCCGATTTGTTTTGAAATAGATAACCAGCGTTTTAGCACATCTTCGTTATGATCGATCGCAATTTCTGCCAGTTCTGTACGGAAACGGCTGATAATCTCGTGCTCGCTCACTAGTTCGTCGGGAGTCAGTTTATCATGAACACTCTGTAGTGCCTTTTCGACGGCATCAAGCGTTTTTCGCTCAGTAAACCAACGGTGTGTATACTGCGCACTTTCTTTACTCCTATAAAATGGATCGCCGACAACAAGAAGAAAGTAAAGATGATTTCGTACCATAAGGTCACTTGATAATTCATCAAGTAAGACGTGCTCTGCAATCAGTCCTCCACCGAGTTGATCGATTAGTTTTTGCATTTCAATAAAAAGCTCGTAATGCTTCTTATAGACATCAGATTTTTGAATCGATTGAATACCGTAGTTTTCAATTTGGCGAACTCTCTCGCGAGTTATGCCGTACGATTGACCGATTGCTTCAAGCGTGTACGTCTCACCGTCTGCACCAAGACCGTATCGCTTCTCGAGTACGTCGCGGGCTCGTTCTGGAAGAACGTCAAGCAGAGTTTTGGTGACCTGTTTGGGTTTAAATGAAATCATAGAAAATAGAAGTTGGTAGGTTGCTCAATCCTCAATGCGTGGCTCAATTTATAACATGAGCACCACATTTGGTCAACATCAAGAGTGTATCACATTAATCTTTACTGACAATGTTTAGAATCTTTCCTGGTACATATATAACTTTCTGTATCGTCGTAGCTAACAATCTTTGCTGTAAAGATTCGTCTTTTTTTAATGTTGACAGTGCAATTGCTTCACTGGCGTCAGGGGGAATAGTAATTTGACCGCGCACCTTGCCATTGATTTGTACTCCAATAGTGACGGTTTCACTGAGTGTTAACTTTTCATCAAAAGTTGGAAATAAAGTGTTGTGGATACTAGTTTTGTTTCCAATTTGTGACCAAAGTTCCTCGGTCAAGTGCGGTGCAAAGGGTGCCAGCAATTGTAAAAATTGCTCGTACGATTTTTTTGATAGACCAGTTTTTTCCACCTGATTAACAAAGATCATCATGGCACTAATGGCAGTATTAAACTTGAATACTTTTATGTCTTCAGTCACTTTCTTGATTGTCTTATGAAGTAGGATTTTTTCTTCGCTACTTGGATTATCAGTAAGGTGGTCTGAAAGTCCGTTGACCCGTTCCAAAAAGCGGCGTAAACCAGCAATACCACCCATATCCCATGGATAATTTGCCATCTCAGCATATGGACCCATAAACGCTAAATACATTTTTACCGTGTCGGATCCAACTCGCCCGACTTGTTCATCTGGGTCGATAATGTTTCCTTTACTTTTACTCATCTTGTTACCATCAGGACCAAGAATCAGCCCGCGATTGACTCGTCGAGTATATGGTTCACTCTGCTCAGATAGACCGAGCCTTTTGAGTGCTTTTAGCCAGAACCTCGAGTACAGCAAATGCATGGTGTTGTGTTCAGCGCCACCAAAATAGATGTCAATGGGAAGCCAGGTTTTTTGTGCTTCCAGGCTCGAAAATTCTGTTGTGTTTTGGTTATCAATATAGCGCAAGTAGTACCAGGATGAATCAACAAATGTATCCATTGTCTCTACCTCAGGCGTCCAACCAGCACCAAATATTTTCTCTGTACGCTCTTTCAGCTCTATACTTTTTGCTAGTGGAGCTACTCCTGTAGGAGTAAAATCTACATCTTCTGGAAGTTTCCAAGGTAAATGTTCTAGCGGAATAGGATGTGCCTTCCCTTGTGGATCGTAGACAATCGGAATCGGTGTACCCCAATACCGCTGTCGACCAATAGACCAGTCACGGAGGCGGTAGGTACAAGTCATCCGTCCCCCAACTTTTTCGGTGATGGCAGCTTTCGCCTCCTCAGAGTCCATGCCGTCAAATTCACCTGAATTTAATAAGATACCATTCCCAGTATAATTTTTTCCTTGTGCGCAAGCTATCACTGTCCTTATAAATTCAGAACGTTCTTCTATTGAAGTGTTACGTAAATACTCTTCAATTTTATCTGGGTGTACCCATTCATTATGCAGTGTTTGTTCGATTTCTCCTGGTGTCAGAGATGTGGCTTTTTGGTCAGTGGAATCCACCTCGACTAAATAGATAATGGAATGATTACGTGCTGATTCGTTGCCCGCTCTTGGTATGTAGTCAAGGAAAATTTCGGTGAGCTTCGATATATTTTTGAGCTTAGAAAATCCTGTTTCTTCCTTCAGTTCACGCATGAGGCATTCCTCCTCATCTTCACCTGTTTCTAACCCACCTCCGGGCAGCCAATGGTAGTTATATTTTTTGAAATGTTGTATCAAGTACTCTCCTTTTTCGTTTTGCAGAAGACCGTATACGCCCGTCCTGTGCTTGTCGATACTTTCTCTTTTTCCACAGATTTTACCAATGACCTGTTTGACTGGAATACCAAACTTTTTTGCAAAGGCAAAGTCACGCTCATCGTGAGCTGGAACTGCCATGATGGCGCCAGTTCCGTACGCCGCGAGGACATAATCAGCAATGTACACAGGGATTTTTTCGCCATTCACCGGATTTGTTGCAGTGATTCCCTCGAGCTTCACACCGGTTTTTTCTTTTGTCCCATCAAGACGATCTGCTTCAGCTTTTTGTCCGCTGGTTTTTATATATTGGTCTACTTCCTCCCAATTTAGGAGCAAGTTTTTATTTGTCTGAATAAGCGGATGCTCCGGTGCTAGTACCAAATATGTTGCACCAAATAATGTGTCTGGACGAGTGGTAAAAACAGACACCGTTTCACCAATCGAAAGGGTGAAATTAATTTCCGCTCCCTTACTTCGCCCAATCCAATTTTTTTGCGACTCTTTAATGTGATCTGGCCAATCGAGTGGTGCAATATCGTCAATCAACTCGTCAGCAAAATCAGTGATGCGAATCATCCACTGCGGCATTTTCTTTTTTTCAGTGAGACTGTCACACCGCTCGCAGGTATTATCTGGTTGTACCTGTTCGTTTGCTATCACTGTATGACAACCTGGACACCAATTCACTACCCCTTCTCCGCGGTATGCAATGTCATTCTCAAAAAATTTTGTAAACATCCATTGTGTCCATTTGTAATATTCTGGGTCTGTCGATGAAGTTGTTTTGTCCCACGAAAAGGCGTTACCCATACTGTCGAGTTGCTTGCGCATATATAGCATATTACTTTCCGTCCAAGCACGCGGGTCAAGTTTTCGCTTGATGGCAGCATTTTCGGCGGGGAGACCGAAGGCATCAAACCCCATTGGGTATAGCACCTGCACTCCGTTCATGCGTCGGTATCGTACGTAGATGTCTGGTACAGCAAATGCGTGCCAGTGTCCGATATGGAGATTTCCCGAGGGATACGGCCACTCTACAAGTACATATTCCTTTTCTTTTTTTTCGTCTCGTTCACCGACAGTGTAGATACCATCCTGTTTCCACTTCTCTTGCCACCGTTGCTCAATTTTTTTGTGATCAAAACGCTTATGCATGAAAGCCAGCTTACCGAATAA
>Ga0100379_10004779_pt1 | contig 11846 bp, 8 predicted proteins | sample CryGeymeta201503_FD_80418 | JGI IMG/M metagenome (GOLD analysis project Ga0100379, IMG submission 80418) | Groundwater microbial communities from Crystal Geyser aquifers in Utah, USA - Crystal Geyser metaG 2015-03 | ecosystem: Environmental > Aquatic > Deep subsurface > Groundwater | place: USA...
AGGTGTTGCTTCCTTTGGGATTTCTCTTGCCATTTTTGATGAACTATTCATAGTAGAGAGGAGCTCCAATCTGAAAGGTAACCTTATCAGTTTTGACATCAAAGTGTTCGATGATTACTATCTTCATTTTTTAGCGATTTTAGCTGACCATAAAGCGGGTGATCACCATGATTAGGTTGTCCTGAATCATCTTGCTCTTGGTGAACACTTACTCATCAACAATTAGACAACCTTTTAACTTACAATATCCATCACTCAGTTCACACCTGCATAGATTCACACGTACGAATAAAAGTCGTTGGAGTTTTTCACTTTTTTAGTGACGTTCAGGGCTTGCAGAACGCAGCCACTGATGCTTCCAAGTATTTTTTCTATACCATTCTCGGTGAGTTTGCCTTGGCTCATGATAGCTAATATTAGTCAAAAATCACTAGGCAGGTGCCAGTATTAGATCATGCAAAAAGCAGTCAGACTAACATTGCCTTTCGAATTTTGGCTTTAATATTGGGAATATATTAAAATATAATTGATGGCGACAAGGGAAAGCCTGTTCAGACGATCATTCTCAACCTCTTCCGAATTCACTAAAGATTAAGTCCTCGATATCCTCTTCTACGTCAAACAAATCTTTGGGCTGGTCATAGGCATCATAGTCCCTCTTGTGGGTATCACTGGTCTACCCGGTATTATCGCCTTCGCCGCTGCCAGCTCAATCCTGAGCTATTTATATGTGTTCAAGTTTCTGGGAGCAGAGGATGACCTTATCGAAAGCAAAGATGTCCTCAAGTAGCATTTCATGAATGGCCTCTTCCCCTTTCTCTTGAGCTGGGTCCTCGTTTATAACATCAGAAACTTTACGTGATAGTTAATACTCTTGGCGAACATTTCTTGTTAAAAATCAAAATATTCATCTCTGAAGCAGTATTTTGAAGAGAGCATCGAAGTTGAAGGGGAAAGAAGGCAAAAAAGATGCACTAGCCGGGAATCGAACCCGAGTCAATAGCTTGGGAAGCCATCATTCTACCACTAAACTACTAGTGCTTTTTCTCCCTTCTTCATGTCACCTTTCTTATCCCTTTTCCGAACTATTGACTAAACTATCTGGTAAATAATATCATATTGTGAAAACTCATCATTATTATTGGCATATTTCAATTCCCAAACGATTGATCCTGGATTCCTCATCAAAAACGAAAGATGCACCTGAGAGTCGAAAAGGTCTTTCAGTGGAGGACATTCCAAAGTGAAACTGTTCCTGACCTTCAGCCTTCAAGCCAAATGTGTTGATTTTGCCCTGTTTTGAGTAAAAGACCAAATACTCCAAGTAACCATCTTCACTAAATGCTCCTGTTATATTCTTTAAATAATCAGGACTTTGAAGATCGTACCTTTGTAGAAACCCTTCTGAACCACTTGAACTTTTGATGCCATACCGAATCTCGTCCTTGACAAGATAGATAGCTTGAAGTCCCAAAATCCCATTATTTTTATTGACCCATATATTGACACCAATTATAAGAGGCTTGACATCCGGAGGCAAATTGTTTGCATCATCGAATGGAGTTTCCTTTTTTATACCTCGACCTTTTTATTAAGATCTGGTCAGAGAACTTCCCCATTTCTTGGGCTAAGCTTTTTCCCCACTGATAAACATTCCCTTCTTGTCAGCTGATATCTCTCTAGGTATCCCTTTTTTATTTTCTGATGCGTTGTCACTGAATTCAATAACGACCTTTTCTCTTGCGGGTTTGGGAATATTAGCGATGAGATGCTTGATGTCGAATTGGTCCTGATAGTTTTGCTCCTCTATTTACTTTTCAATTTCATCTCTCCCTCCATTGTACTCATTCTGTAACTCTTCACCATTGTAGCTATCATACCCGAAAAGGCTTTTCTTTGTTGGCTTGCTGATTTTATTGACCTCCTTTAATCTCAGCTTCAGAGCTTCGATCACTCTCTCGCTATACTTTATATTTTATTCTATCGTATTATGCTCTTCTATAAGCTTATTTTTTTGCTGAACCTTTGCATCAATCTTCTTGTTGTATTCTTCATGCCTACCCTTCAAAAAGCTTATCTATTGTTGAAGCTCAATGAACTATTCCACTGTGAATTTATGGATCTATGCCTTCGATACATGAGTGACTCTGCTGTTGATAGGATTTGGCAGTTGTCCACCTTTTTTCTTCAATTCTGGAAAGTAGTCACCATTGACTTCTCGATATTTTTTCTCCACCTCGAATTGATAAGCCTGTTGTTTTTTGTAGTTGACATCTCTCTGCCTATCTCTCTTGGTATATTCCTTCAGAACTTTCTTCAACTCATCCACCTATCTTTTCAGTGATAAGACTCCTCCTTTCAGGTCTTCATTGATATCTTTTTCAATTATTTTATCTTGGCCCTTCTTGATGTTCCTGACCCCTTCCGTTTTTTTGATATAGAGGTTTATTTATGCATCAGTAGAGGCGATAGTATTTTATAATCTTTTGATCCTGACGTCAGTTTAGTGCTATTAGTTTTTACCCTTAAGAGTCAAAATGGTCCTTTTATACATATCGATCTGTTTGTATCCATTTTATAACTACCGCCTCAAACCAGCTTAATAAGGTGAAGTGTACCGTTTGCTTGATTTTTATTCTCCATGTCTTCCTCCTAGTCCAAATTGACTTTCTTCTTTGGAATGAAACGCTTCTTTTTTATTTGCTATGTCAACTCATCACTTATCTGCTTTAGCTGCCGACGAAGCTCCTCGTTTTTTTAGCTTAGCTTCTGCAGCATTCGATCTTGCTATCTCCCTTGTCTCTCTTGTCGCTAGCTTATCCTTTCAGATCGAATGGACTTCTTCTATTCACTCGCAATGTCGAGATCGATTGAGCGATATTGTCGGCTGGTGGAGGGAGAAGGCAAATCTAAGCTTTGATTGATGGTTTGAATATTTTTTCTGGGGTAAGGTGAAGGAGAAGCACTGAGTTTACTTTCCTCATATTGCTTGGTGGGCAGTGATCTTCTCCGATTATTGGTTTTATAAAGAGTCCCTGATCCCTAGTTTCCCATCAATAATAATTATAATTCTTCTCATACGATTTAATACTGACCAATCTACTGTTTCCAAAGTTCCCCTCTATTATATCAGACAAGTTTGATTGGCATGATTGAATTTAAATTCTAAGTTTGAATAATGATTGAAGAGTAGTCACAAAACTATTCCACCCTCGAGACCCAGCTTATCTAAGCCATCCACGAGTCTCTCAACAATCACATACCCTCAAATGCTACTTTCTTGGCAGAGCGGTTGCTTGCTGAAAAAGATACCGAATAAACCAGAAGCCTTCTGGCAGACTGCTACTTTGCCTAAAACAAACACTATAAAGTTTTTCATGTCCTGAAGGAAGCCAAAAGCGAGTCCAATCGTTACAAGTTTGCAGTGAGTTGCAACAAAATCAATCGATACAAATAGGCATAGAGAGCCCTCCTTGGCTCAGAGCCAGGAAAAATAAAAAATTATGACTCTGTTGCCAATGGCAGTTATGGACTATATCTCTTGGGGGTTGTCTGTGAGAAACAAACCAGATATGCAGATGCTAAAGACTACTATACAAAAGCTCTTGAAGTAAACCCAACCCTTTGGTCTGCTTATTAAAAGTTAGGAAAACTGGGAGACCATATCAATCCTGGAAAGGTCTTTTCTGATACAAAATTAAAGACCTACGAGACAGCTCAGTTGAAGAAGACGAATACCCCTCTCAGTGCAAAAAAGAAAAAAGAGTAAGATGATAAAATCAGGAGGCTTAGTAATCAATCACAATTTCCTAAAAGAAAAAATAGTATTCACAGTACTGACAACTCTGGAAGTAAATTATTATTTATTTAGGCTTGATGTCACTTTTGAGGAGATTTGGGGAAGGATTTCATTTGCTGTGTATGTACAACTGTCTTGAATCAATTTAATAATTCAAAAAATTACCTCAAAATCAGTTCAATACTGGATGGGTCCTCACAACTATCGGAAGAGCTTATATGGAAATAGTTCGATATGCAGACGCTGCTCAGTATTACGAGCAAGCCTATAAATTAGAGCCATATCGTCTGGAAGGAGTTGATTACTACTCAAGTTGTCTTTGGCACCTGAAAAAGCATGTCTAGCTCTGTTATCTAGCTCACCAGTCATTGGAAAAGAGTGTATATGCCCAGTAATCTTGGATAGCTGTTGGAAACTGTTTCTCTTTACAGAAATAGCATGAGCAGGCCTTGAAGTTTTTTACAAGAGCAATCCAGCTCAATCCTCAAAACCCCTATGCACATTCCCTGTGTGGACATGAACATGTTTATAACTAGGATTTCACCAAGGCAAAGAGGGCCTTTGAGCAAGCTCTTAACTATGATGTTAGGCACTATTCTGCTTGGTGGGGTCTCGGAAATATCTGTTATAAGCAAGAAAAATATGACAAAGCAGGCTAAAATTTCCATAAAGCTCTTGGGATCAACAACAGAAATCCAGTCCTTTACTCATTCATGGGAATGACTCAAGCTGCCAATAGATAGTTTGGAGATGCTCTAAAATACTTTGAAAAAAGTGAAGCCCTTGATCCTAAGAATGGATTGAATAAGTATCAGAAGGCAAATACATTGGTCAAGCTTGAAAGATTTGATGACGCTGTTCACTAGCTTTAAGCATTGCAAAGCCTAATGCCCAAAGAACCTCCAATTCCGATGCTGTTGGGTAAAATATACAAGAAGCTTGGCAAGATTGACAAGGCTCATTTGTACTTTTCTCAAGCTCTGGACCTTGAAAGCAAAGACGCTCAAAAGATCAAGGGATTCATTGAAAGTCTTCACAATTCGACTGGAGAAGGAGACGATATCGATATTTGATCAACTCAAATTATCTGAAATTTGTTTATTATATTAGATATATTTATTCAACATGCCTCCCAAGGTATTCAGGCGACAGAACGCAGCTCAGCAGGTCAACCGACCCAAAGAGGCAGAGTAAAATATTAAAGAAAATACTCACAATGTTGACGAACGTACATAAATATTAAAGCAGTCTTTGTGAATCCAAAAAACTTGATGACCAATAAAAAAGCATTTGACAAGATGCGCCTACTAACAACCATCTTAGCAGGTGCGATTAGTGGAATCCTCAACTTGAATCAGCTTGAAGGTTTTTTGTTATACTTGGTATTTCACGTGTTACTGACTGTTTTGATCTACGTGTCTGTGGGCAGTGGAGAGAAATGGTTCAAGAGTTCAGGAAGTTTATGGGAGGGAATGGGAGGAGGAATACTTTTATTTATCTGCGTATGGATGATAATGTCGAACATAGTATACGTGTTGTGATCAACTATCCTTCATTTAACTCATTGACAATATCAGAATAGGACAAAGATATCAGTACTTCTTCTTGGTGATGATGCTGTAGAACTATTCGAAGGTGAAATCCTCATTTGTTTCGGTTTGATTGAGAATGTGAGTGTTGTGCATCATCTCCGTTATCTACTCATCGTTCATCGTTTATCCTAACTATCTACAGATCCTCTTGATCTTATTGAAGTCTATCGTCCCAGTCTGTTATACATCGTATAAGTTGAATATCTTCAAAAGACCTTCCTTCGTCTTCGTATCTCCTAACTTCGCATAAACCACCTCGATAAAATCTTCAAAATTGATTGTCTTTCCCTTTGTCTGAAGGTCCTTGATCATTTGAAATACTGATTCATTCCTTTTGTCAAGACCCAACTCCTGAAGAATTTTCTGGATCTCGATAGGATCGATCACCCCGCTTCCTTCTTCATCGAATAAATCAAAAGTTGATTTAAGCTCCTCGAGGTCATGCTGAGAAAGTTTTTATTTAGCAGGGATGGCAACTGATTTGATGGGTGTTTTGTTCCTCATTTCAAATTTGAATATACGACCTTATAACTGTTATAATTTGTTGCCTTAACTTATAAAATATCATTCACTATCCCTGTCTGACAAATTCTCAAAAAGTTCGAATAACACAAAGGACAGAGTATTTGACAATGGTTTTTTGATAACTCGTGGGGCAAGGCCTCTGAATGCCTAACCTGTTTTGAAAAGAATACTGACTTGCCTCCTGATACTACTGGCTGCAACTGCATTGTGGGTGAGTACATAGCTCTGTATTTCAGCCCGAACAATCTCAAAAGGATGTGTCAGAGAAGTACTGATCATTCCAGCTATCATGCCAGAAACAAAGGGGTTTATGCCCATTTATTTGCCTTTTAGATATAAAGTATAGTATCCTCCTGCAAACAGTCCTTCTTTGTAGGTTGTGGCCAGCCCTCCCTTCCAGAAACCTTTAAGCCCCTCGCCTTGATATATTTTCTTTAAGCTACTCATGATCCCTCCATGCCATCTCTCGTGACCTCCATACTCGAATCGAGTCTCAATCACTGAAAGAGGATTTGACAAGAAGCAACTGACTACTCTAGCAGTCAGAGAACTTATGAAAGGAACAATATGAGGATTAGAAGGCTCATAGTGCATATTTCCTTTTGCTTCGCATAGCCTGAGAAAAGAAAAGAAGAAAAACGAGGAGAAAACTGTTCTAAGGACATTTGGAACGAGACCTCTATAGAAGGCCTTTGTTCCTTCATCTTGGTAGAGATATTTGGTAACGATTCCGACATTTTTGAAGAAGTTGTTGGAGAGTTGAAGATCTTTGGGTGGAACAAGAAGAACCATTTTGATATTTTCCATTGGCTGCAGGGAAACAGAAGTGATTAACCCTGCCATACTTCCAATTACACCCTTCTTTTCGATGTATTGCATTTTCCTGAATTAATAATTAACTCTCTAGTATAATTTTAGACAGGACAAACTACGATAGAATTTAATCTCCCACTATATTCTAACCATAACTAACACATACAAATAAAATCACTTGTTACTACTGTTCTATTTCAAGGCATCACCGCAAACATCTAAAACTTTGGTCTTTAGATACACGTCGAATAAATTTTTGCTTGCTATAAGATCTGCCGTAGCTCCTGGAAATTTCAGAGTAATATCTTTCTTGTTTGCCTATTGATGAGTCAGGATTTCAACTTCCTCAGTCATTTTTTTATACATTTTCAATAACTACTACAGTTAGGCATCCTTCTTTCTCAATTTTTATTGAAGGTCTCTGATTTTGTTAGCTTATAACCTCAGTGCTGCCAAATGATCTGATTTTAGTGATTCCAGAGCATTAGCGTAAGATGCTTACAGTCGAGCCTTTTGATCCTTAATCGTCTAGTTTGAATGTTGTTCTCTTTTGATCAACTTATTTCTCAAATCATCAATTTATGCCTACAGTCGAGTCTAGCGCTCATTTGAAGCTTTTAATCTTTCATTGAGATTTCTTATTTCTTTTTCTTTTTGAGCCAAACTGTTCTTGAGAACCTCATTTTCTTTCTCAAGTGCTCGATTCTTAGCAGTCAACCCTTCAGCCCTATTACTCAAATGAGTGGATGTTCCACTTAGCTCATCCTTCAGGTCATCAATACCTTTCAAAAGATCTTTTTCTCTTTTTTAGGCATTGTAGTTGGTCTCTTCTAAGATACGCTTCACCTCGGCAAGTTATTCCTTATATGACTGTTCTGCTTCTTTAGCGATCATTCTTTCGTTATTTAAGTCTTGCCTCACAACCTCAATCGCTTTCTGAAGAGCAACTGTTTCATTTTAAGCGCTGGCCTTTTGCTCTTTGTTGATGTTTTCCAGATATTGAATGTGCTTTTCTCGATCATTGAGTCTCGCGGCTGATTGATTGCTAACATCTGCCAGCTTAAGCTCCTGATCTTTGTACTTCTGAAGGACCATAGCATAATCATCTTTAACACGACCAAGCTCAGCATCAAACATATTTCTATTAGTCACTTTATCCTTCAGCTGTTGCTCTATCTCAGCATTTTTCTATTGAATCACGTCTTCCAATCTGACAATCTCGTCCTCCAGTAGTTTGATCTGACCTTGAAGTTTGGCCAATATCTAAGCTATCTCTTCTTCATGATTGTTTGTCATTCTTTCTCTCAGATTGTTTAACTAAAAGTGACCCATTTGTTCAGTATCATAAATTTTATTCCTGAGAGCCTCATTATCCTTTTTGAGATAGCTAATATTATCATCAAGAACCTGCTTTTGTTTGGTAAATTTGTTGGTAAGTTGATCTAGTTATCTTCCTCTGTCCTGGTAAGCCTCTCTCAGCCTGGTGTTTTACCTTTCAGCTTCGTCAAGAGCATTCACATGGGCTCTTTTCAAAGCTTACAATTATTCTAAATAGTTGTTCTCCAATTTTCCTTTGAGATGTTCCAGCTCCTTGATATGGTCTGATTAGCTGTAAGCTAGCTAGGCCTTCAACTTTTCCTTATCCTCCTTGAGTTTTAAAATTTAGTAATCTGTTTAGGTGGTCACTCTCTTAAGTTTGCAAACATAGTCATTGAGCTCTTGTTCTCTTTTGTCCAACTGTTCTCTGTACCTGCGGATTTAATGCTCAGAAGAGGACTCTGCTTGACCGATCTGCTTCCTAAGTGTTTGGATCTCAAGCTGCTGATTGTTTTTTATCTCACTAATCTGATTGTTTTTCTTGAGTTCGAGCTCGACCATTGCGTCTCTGGTTCTCTCTAGTTCCTGGAGGAGTTTTTTCCTCTCAACCTCAAACTACCCTATGAAGGCCTTCTTCTGAACAGATGTGCTTTCCAATCTCGAGCTCAGATTTTCATTGTCCAATTTTTGCTGGTGAAGGATTCTTGACATTTTTTAGTTTTCGGACAGGAGTTGAGCATTTTGCTTGAGTACCAGTTAGACTTTTTACTGGAGCTCGGATACCTTAATACACTTCAGTTTCAGAATAGCATTTTCCTCTTCGAGCATTGACAGCTCTGAACGGAGGGCATTGGATGCGACATAGAGATCTTCAGTCTCTCGGTAGGGACTTCGTTGTCTATATGGTCGTTATCTACTCATTTTAGTGATATAATTATATATCCAACGAGCAATATACAAGTTCTAATATTTGTTCAAGAGTCAACCTTCTGGATATTTATTTTTAGAAAAGAAAGAAGAGCATAATAAAAAAAAGTAGCATCAGATTAATCTAGAGCTTAAAATATAATAATCCAAATTTTAGAGCATGACAAGCGTTTTGAAATCTGCAAACCTGTTTCCTTTTGGTCAGCTGTGGAGAATTGGAGGAGACCCGGATGTCAACCATGTTTGTGGAGGAATCACGTCTGTAGTCATTCTCACAATTATCGTCATTCTTAGCTTGCTGAAGGTGATCGAAGTGTTTTAAATGAAAACAGTGTCTGCTTCTTCAACACGAGTTAACGAGCTAATACCTCCCTTTATCGATATCACCACTACACAGAACAGTTAAACAATTAGGCCGACAATGTTTGCGTTTTCACTGGATACAGGTCTACAACCTATCAGAACCACCTCCCTCACAGACACAGATATAACAGTCACAGCCTTCTAATACTTCGAAGACAACAGCAACTCGACAACTATTGTTAATAGAGTGCCAATAGTTCTATAGCCTTGTACTATAGAGCATATCTCCACTGTTATAGGTGCTAGCCAACAATTTACGGAGTGGGGCCTAAACAAGTTTACCTGCATATCTCTCAATCAAAACTATACCATTGGAGGAAGCCGTGGGTTTACAACCACATTCCGAGCTCTGTAATTTACCTTCTAATGTGCATCTACTACATGCTCGAATGCCAACAATACCAACCTTGCATTCACAATGCTCGCACTCAGCACTGAGGTCAATCCAACCAATGCATCAATACCTACATAAATATATGCAACCCCCTATAAGGTGGTCTTTCAGCCCAGCACAAACCGACAATATTTTTTGGAGTTGGATTAAAACACTGTCAGCACAGATACTAGTCTGATGCCTTGGTAGTCAGTCGAAACAAGCAAAAGTGTTAGAGCTGTTGACTAGCTTAACTAGGTGCTCTTTGGCAATACCATTACCAGGACCACAGTTTGGATATAAAATTCAGGGACAACCAGCACTTTCGAGAGAATTTTTTTGAAACTGGAAGAAGCTGTAGCGTTCACTGGGGGAATATTTTAATCTCTTCTGGGCCTGTTTATATTTATGGCTGGCTTCGGCCAACTAGTTTATGAGATGAGGTTTATGACTGAGTACTTCAGAATTAGAGAGCCTGATCAGATCACTTTTTTCAGCTATCTAAAACTGACAGCTTATGAATACCTTGGCATGGTGAACATAAATCCTGAATGGTAAAATACCAAAAAACAGCTGTAGTGGCAATAGACTGTAAATAGGCTCTTGGACGTGGTCTACCTTCAAAGAAGGATTTAATTTTTAGAAAGAGCAATGACGGTTGTACTCTAAAAACACCAGTTAAAGGGGTTACTTCTTGTCAAACCTCCTTCCCCCTAAGAGTCAGACAAGAATTATAAAGATCATCAATTGAGAAGCAGGCTGATTGCCTATTTAAAAGAAAAGCGAAAGCATGATATACAAAATAAACCATAATACTGCTAATAACAAAATTAGGATGTCTCTAAAAATCACAGGTAACATGAGAACTTAAAAAGAAGCAGGAAATAATCAGCCACATAGCTCGTTCCCAAAGATCCCATTTTTGAAGACTATTCTGAATGGTCTGAGGATCTTGAAATATTCAAAGATCTTTAATAAGGTTAAATGGATAAATAATCCTTGATAGCCGACCTTGTTCTCTAAATCAAAAAACTTATTTAGGAAAGTTAACAAAGAAATGGGGATCCTAGGAGTCGCAAAATTCTATAGAAAATTGATCCGAGGCTTATCAGAAAGGCAAAGGAAATCATAAATGAAGCTGAACATGACTTCAGAATACAGGCATAACCGATCGGCCCTTGATATTACCAGTTAATATCATCTTTTTTCGGAGTTTTTAAGAAGAAGATTTATCTTTTAGTTTCTCAAAGTTGACCAATAAAGATCCTCACTATCCTCCTAAATATTCAGCCACTATGGACCCTCTGTGAGCACATACTTTTGCTATTGTTAAAAACTATAGCATGAGGATCTTCGGGTATCTCGCATCTCGGAGTTCCGACGTTCTGCAGTTCCCAGGTAAACTTTGGCAGCTTAGCATGGATTGTTTATTTTCAGCAGTTGAGTCCCAGGAACCTTCGTAAACCTGCTTTGCCTCTTTTTGATCATCAGTGAGAGAATTTTCTCCTTCCCAGCAAGGTCTTGTTTAAGCTCTTCCATCTGATACTTTAACATTCTTTTCGCCTTCTGTAGTCGTTCATTGTTTTTTATTTCCTAGTCTGAAGCTTGTGAATCTTTGATAGCTTTTTTACGGCTCTCCTTTTTTGGAGTCATAAATTTGTGAAGGTTTTTCAGATTTTTCTATCTGTTTGAGTCAACCCTATGTTTCCAGACATCTATTACATCTTCTATGAATTACACCTCCTTATCCAGAGCACTTCCTTTGTTCATCCATTCCTTGCTCACAAAATTCTATGCCAAAGTCTCACTCATTTTGACCTTGGGTTTCTACCTCTTTTATGTCTTTTCTTTCACAGTATAGAGTCTCTTCCTCCCTTCCTAGTCTGTATTTTTTTTCTTGAGTTTCATGAATTTTCGACCGAGGAAAAGTGACTGTGGCTGGGTCGGCTGAATGAGCCTAAGAGAAGGTGCTGGGTTTTATCTCATATCTAGAGATTTTTTCAAAGTACATGTATCGTCTCCTGACTAACTTTCCTTCAACTATTGCATGATTGTAAAATCTTTTACCTACACAAGTTTGTCTTTCCTTTTGCCCGACTTGGCATGTTGTGATTGATTGGAACTACTCTTATTTTGA
>Ga0100379_10004789_pt1 | contig 11824 bp, 11 predicted proteins | sample CryGeymeta201503_FD_80418 | JGI IMG/M metagenome (GOLD analysis project Ga0100379, IMG submission 80418) | Groundwater microbial communities from Crystal Geyser aquifers in Utah, USA - Crystal Geyser metaG 2015-03 | ecosystem: Environmental > Aquatic > Deep subsurface > Groundwater | place...
AAGCGGCCGTGGTCATCGACGCCTCGTTCCGGGGAGTCGCCCCCGAACGGATCCTCCCCGGCATTCGCATCGGGGAGAAGGGCGCCCTCTCCATGAACCGGTACCGGGGGGGGGGGCCCGGGGGAACCGCCAGGACCACGTGGTCCGCTTCGAGGAGATCAACGCGATCTACTTCGAGTCGCTGGAGCGCAAGGCGCGCCCCCGCGTCACGCTCGACGAGCGACGGACGGGCTTCGACGAGGTGAGGATGCGCATTTCCGGGTCGATGGCCCTCCGGGAGGCGGAACGCTGCTTCCATTGCGGGCTGTGCGACCAGTGCGACAACTGCTACCTTTTCTGCCCCGATATCGCCGTGCTGCGTGACGCGCGGACGAACCGGCGCGAGATCGACTACGACTACTGCAAGGGGTGCGGCGTCTGCGTCGTGGAGTGTCCACGGAACGCCATGGTTCTCGAGGAGGAGCCGGGATGAAACGGGTCCTCGAGGGAAGTTACGCGGTGAGCACCGCCGTGGAGCTGGCGCGCGCCCAGGTCGTCAGCGCCTACCCCATCACCCCCCAGACGCACATCGTGGAGCGGCTGGCGGAACGGATCGTCTCCGGGAAGATGAACGCGCGGTTCCTCCGCGTGGAGAGCGAGCATTCCGCGATGGCCGCCGTGATCGGGGCGGCCGCCACCGGGGTGCGCACGTTCACCGCCAGCTCCAGCCAGGGGCTCGCGCTGATGCACGAGATGCTCCATTGGGCCGCGGGGGCGCGGCTTCCCATCGTCCTCGCCGACGTGAACCGCGCCATGGCGCCGGGGTGGAACATCTGGGCCGACCAGACCGATACGCTCTCCCAGCGGGACACGGGATGGATCCAGCTCTACTGCGAGGACGTGCAGGAGGTCCTGGACACGGTCCTGATCGCGTATCGTCTCGCCGAGACGGTCCGGCTGCCGGTGATGGTGGCGATGGACGCGTTCTTCCTCTCCCACACGTGCGAGCCGGTGGACATCCCTTCGCAGGAGGACGTGGACGCCTTCCTCCCCCCCTGGCGACCGGTAGACGTGCTGGACCCGGACGATCCGAGGGCCTTCTGCCAGCTCACGCCGCCGGAAGTCTACACGGAATTCCGCTACAAGATGCAGCGGGCCATGGAGACGGGAATTGAGGTCTACCGGGAGATCGACGAGGCGTTCGGCCTCGCGTTCGGCCGCTCGTACGGGATCTGCGAAGTCGTCCTCGCGAGGGAAGGAAGCGTGGCGCCGCTCGCCGTGGTCACGACCGGTTCCGCGACCGGGACCGCGCGCGCCACCCTTTCGCGGCTGTCGGAGCAGGGCGTCGAAGCGGACCTGGTGAAGCTCAAGCTGTTCCGTCCGTTTCCCCTGGACGAGGTCCGCAGGATGCTGGGCGCCTACGAGCGGGTCGCGGTGGTCGACCGGAACATCTCCTTCGGGTTCGGAGGCATCTTCGCGCAGGAGATCCGGGCGGCCCTCGACATGAAGGGCGACACGGAGACCACGGTCGTCTCCTGGGCCGGCGACGGCGGAACCTTCGACATCGGCCTCCAGGCGTTGTCCGGGGCGGCGGAGCGAAACGACGACATCCTCTACGTGTGCTACGACAACGAGGCGTACATGAACACGGGGGTGCAGGCTTCGTCGTCCTCCCCGTACGGCGTTTCGGCGACCACCACCCCACCGGGCGCACCGAAGAACGTCCGGAAGAAGAACATCCTGCAGATCCTCGCGGCGCACCGGATCCCCTACGCGGCGACGGCCTCGATCGCGTATCCCGAGGACCTCGTGCGCAAGGTGCAAAGAGCCGCGAAGATCCATGGCGCCCGGTTCCTCCACATCTACGCCACCTGTCCGACGGGATGGAAGATCCCGAGCGAGGCGAGCGTCCGGATGGCCCGGATGGCCGTCCAGTCGCGCGTCTTTCCCCTGTACGAAATCGAGGACGGCGAGCGGTACACCCTGAACCCCGAGACGAAGGGGTACCTCGTGGACGAGTACCTGAAGACCCAGGGGCGTTTCTCCCATCTGTCGCCCGCCGGAATCGTCCGGATACAGGCGGATGTGGACCATGACTGGGACCGTCTCAGGGCCCTCGCCGCGCTTCGTTGACGAAGGATATACAAAAGAAACCGCATCCGGGGGAGGCATTTCTTGACGTACCGGTAACCGGCCGATAAAGTGTGATATTAACACATCTTCCAAGGAGGATCTGCATGAAAAGGAACCTGCGTGTGCTTTCCGTCATCGCATCGCTCCTCTTCGCGCTCGTGTTCATGGGCGCGCAGAAGGCGAAGCCCGCGGCGAAGCCTTCGGCTCCGCCGATCAAGGCGAAGATCGGCGTCATCTCCATCATCACCGGCGCCGGCGCGGCCTACGGAGAGGCGATCACGAACGGCATCAAGCTCGCAAGGGACGAGGTCAACGCGAAGGGCGAGGTCGACATCGACCTCAAGATCGAGGACTCGACCGGAAAGGCGGAGCAGGCCCTGTCCGCGGCGCAGAAACTCATCAACTCGGAGAAGGTCGTGGCGATCCTCGGTCCGACCCTTTCCACCGAGATGAAGGTCGTCGGTCCCGAGGCGAACGCGAGCGGCGTGCCGATCATGGGGACCTCCAACACGGCGGCGGGGATCACCCAGATCGGGAAGTTCGTCTTCCGCAACTCGATGCCAGAGTCCCAGGCGATCCCGGCGTCGATCGGCGCGGCGGTGAAGAAGTACCACATCAAGAAGGTCGCGCTCCTCTACGGGAACGACGACGTGTTCACGAAGTCCGGGTTCGATACGATGAAGGCCGTGACCGAGAAGATGAAGCTGAAGATCCTGACGGTCGAGGAGTTCCAGAAGGGGCAGGCCGATTACAAGGCGCAGCTGACCAAGATCGCGTCGCTGAAGCCCGACGCGGTCTTCTGCTCCGCCCTGTACAACGAGGGGGGAGTCATCCTCGCGCAGGCGCGGAAGATGGGGCTGAAGGTCCCGTTCGTCGGCGGGAACGGCTTCAACTCGCCGAAGGTCATCGAGATCGCCAAGGGCGCGGCGGAGGGGCTGATCGTGGCCACCCCCTGGTTCGGCGACAAGAACGACCCGAAGGTGAAGGCGTTCGTGGCGAAGTACCAGAAGGCGTACGGGAAGAAGCCGGACCAGTTCGCGGCCCAGGCGTACGACGCCTACTACATCATGACGAACGCGCTGAAGGCGGCGGGAACGGCGGATCGTGCGAAGCTGCGCGACTCGCTCGCGACGACGAAGAACTTCCAGGGAGTTCTCGGCAAGTTCTCCTTCGACGCGGAGCGCGACGTGGTGATGCAGCCGAACGTCCTGATCGTCAAGGGCGGAAAGTTCGCGATCTTCAACTGAACCGGACGTAAAGGGCTTCGGAGGCGGGCGTGTTCCTCGAGCAACTGATCAACGGCATCACCCAGGGCAGCATCTACGCGATCGTCGCGCTCGGGTACACGCTCGTCTTCGGAGTCCTCGACATCATCAACATGGCCCACGGGGAGATCTTCATGTTCGGGTCGTTCGTCGGCCTGCTCGTCGTCACCAAGGCGGGCGCCCCTCTCCCCGTGGCCTTTCTCGCGGCGATCGTGTCGACGGCCGCGATGGGCCTTCTGCTCGAGCGGTTCGCGCTCCGCCCGTTGCGCACGCGCCGCGGCGCGTCGCACCTCGCCTCCATGATCAGCACGATCGGCGTCTCCATCCTGCTGGAGAACCTGGCGCACAAACTCTTCGGGGCCGGGAACCACCTGTTCGAGACCCCTTTCGCGGAGATCAGCTTCAAGATCGGCCCGCTGACGATCTACCTGGTCCAGGTGGTGATCCTGGTCATCTCGCTGCTCCTCATGGTGGGCCTCGCGCTCTGGCTGTCGCGCTCGCGCTTGGGGAAGGCACTGCGCGCCACCGCGGAAAATCTGGAAACGGCGGGCCTGCTGGGGGTGGACACGAACCGGATGATCACCGCCACCGTCGTCATCGCCTCGGCGATGGGCGGGGTCGCCGGGGTGCTGGTGGGGATGGCGTTCAACTACATCAACAACCAGATGGGGCTCTCCATGGGGCTAAAGGGGCTCGCGATCATCATCTTCGGCGGCATGGGAAGCGTCTACGGCGCCATGGCCGGGGGGTTGATTCTCGGGCTCTCCGAGACGTTCATGGTCGCCTACGGCTCCTCCGGGTACCGGGACGCGATCGCCTTCGTCCTCATCATCGTCGTCCTTCTCCTCAAGCCGCAGGGTCTGTTCGGGGTGGCGCCCGCCGAGGCGAAGCGGTAAGGATGCCGATGGAGTGGCTGAACCCGTACCACCTGCAGGTGGCGTCGTTCGTCCTGATCAACGCCATCCTCGGCGTGAGCATCTACGTCACCCTTTCCACCGGGCAGCTCTCGCTGGGCAACGCCGGGTTCATGAGCCTCGGGGCGTACACCGCCGCCCTGCTCTCCACGCAGCACCAGGTCCCGATCCCCGTGGGGATCCTTGCCGGGAGCCTCCTCGCGGGCGTCGCGGGGATCCTGGTCGGCATCCCGGCCCTGCGGCTTTCCGGCGTCTACCTCGCCATCGCCACGCTCGGGTTCGGCGAGGTTCTCCGGGCCGTCCTCATCAACTGGGAGTCGCTGACGGGCGGCGCCGTGGGGGTCGCGGCGATCCCGCAGATGGGGCGCGTGATCCTCGCCTGGGCGAGCGACCGGGGGTTCTCCCCCGAATCGCTGGGGCTGCAAGCAAACCAGTTCATCTCCCTGACGGTGTTCCTGATCCTTCTCTTCAGCACCGTCCTGACGGTCACCTTCTTCCTGCGCCTCTCCCGCTCCCGGGTCGGCCGTGCATACGCCGCCATCCGTCTGGACGAAAGCGCCGCCGAGGCGGCAGGGATCCCCATCACGTACTACAAGGTGCTGGCCTTCTCGCAGGGGGCGCTGCTCTCCGGGTTCGCCGGGGCGTTGTTCGCCCACTCCACGTCGTACGTGAGCCCCGGGGACTTCACGTACCACCGGGCGGTGGAGATCCTCGTGTTCGCCGTCTTCGGCGGGAGCGAGCACATCTTCGGCCCCGTCTTCGGGGCGGCCTTCCTCACGATCATGCCGGAGGCCCTCCGGTTCATCAGCGATTACCGGTATATCCTGTACGGCGTCCTCCTGGTGGCGATGATGATCTTCCGGCCCCAGGGCGTGATCGACCCGCCCCTGCTGCGATTCTTCCGCCGGAAACGGAACGGCGGCGCGCAATGAGCGCCCTCCTTTCCCTGCGGGGGATCGGGAAATCGTTCGGCGGACTCGCCGCCCTCTCCGGGATCTCCTTCGACGTTTGCCCGGGAGAGATCGTCGGGGTCATCGGCCCGAACGGCGCCGGAAAGACGACGCTCTTCAACGTGATCACCGCCGTCTTCCCGCCGACCGCGGGGGAGGTCGTCTTCGACGGGAAGCGGATCAGCGGTCTCCCTCCGCACGCGATCACGAGGCGGGGCGTCACGCGGACGTTCCAGAACATCCGCCTCTTCTCCACCATGACCGTCGAGGAGAACGTCATGGTCGGGAGACATTGCCGGAGCGGGGCCGGCGTCTGGCGGGGCGTGCTGCACACCGGAGGAGAGCGCCGGGAGGAACAGGGGATCCGCGGGAAAACGCGGGAGCTGCTCGACCTCGTCGGGCTCTCCGGAGCCGACGGGGAGAAGACGGCGGGGAGTCTCCCCTACGGCTACCAGCGGCGGCTCGAGATCGCCCGGGCGCTGGCGGCGGAGCCCCGCCTGTTGCTGCTCGACGAGCCGGTGGCGGGGATGAACGACGCCGAGACGCAGGAGGTGTTTCGCCTCATCAAGCGGGTACAGTCGCTGGGCGTGACGATCCTGCTGATCGAGCACGACATGTCGCTCGTGATGAAGGCGTGCGACCGGCTGGTGGTGTTCAACTTCGGCCGGAAGATCGCGGAAGGGACTCCGGCGGAGGTCCAGGACGACCCGCAGGTGATCGAGGCGTACCTCGGCGCCTCGGAAGGGGACGCCGATGCTTGAGGTCCGGGGCATCGAGACGTTTTACGGCAACATCCCCGCCCTGAGGGAGATCTCCATCGACGTTCCCGGGGGAAGCGTCGTCGCCATCATCGGGGCGAACGGGGCCGGGAAGACCACGCTGATGAAGACGATCGCGGGGGCCCTTCGGCCGCGCTCCGGCACGGTCTCGTTCCTCGGCGAGAAGATCACCGGCCTTCCCTCCCACAAGATCGTGCGGCGCGGCATCGCGTTGGTCCCCGAAGGGCGGGCGATTCTCTCCCGGATGACGGTTCGCGAGAACCTCGAGATGGGGGCGTTCACGCGGCGCGATTCGAAGAAGGCTTTGCTGGACATGGATCGCGTGATGGAGCGGTTCCCGGTCCTGAAATCGCGGGCGGATCAGCTCGGTGGGTCGCTTTCGGGCGGCGAGCAGCAGATGCTGGCGATCGCACGCGCGTTGATGTCCGCGCCGAAACTCCTGCTGCTCGACGAGCCCACCCTCGGCCTCGCGCCGCTCGTGGTGGCCGACATCTTCAAGATCATCCGCGAGATCAACGCTACCGGGACCACCATCCTGCTCGTCGAGCAGAACGTGAAGCAGGCGATGAAGGTCTCCTCCTACACCTACGTCTTCGAGACGGGGACGATCGCCCTCTCGGGCCCCTCGAAAGAACTGCTCCAGGAGCCGAGGATAAAAGCTTCCTACCTGGGACAGTAATCGTTGGCTTCCGCCTCGGCGCGGACGACGTCGACGCGCAGCAGCAAGGCGAGCCCCGCGATGAAGAAGACCGCGAGCGAGAGGATCGCGACGCGATAGCTTCCGGTGAACTGCAGTGCCAGGCCGAAGAAGAGGGGCCCCAGCCAGCTCGTCCCCCGCTCGCTCACCTCGTACAGGGAGAAGTACTCCGCCTCCCGCCCGACCGGGATCATCCGCGAAAAGAGGGACCGGGAAAGCGCCTGGCTCCCGCCGAGGACGACGGCCACGCACGCCGCCATCGCGTAGAACCCGGCCGCATCCCTAAGCCCGGCGTAGGCGTAGACGAGCGTCCCCGTCCACAGGACGAGGCTGATCGCCACCGCCGCCTTCGCCCCCACCCTCTTCGCGAACGCGTTGAAGAGCAGGGCCCCGAAAAAGGCGACGAACTGAACCATCAGGATCGCCGTGGTCAGGGTGGAGACGGGAAGGCCGAGCTCCTCCTGGCCGAACTGGGACGAGAGGGCGATCACCGTCTGTATCCCGTCGTTGTACAGCAGGTAGGCACCAAGGAACAGGAGAAGCTGCGGGTGACCCTTCGCCTCCGCGAATGTGCGCCGCAACTGACGAAATCCCGTTCCCAGGAGCCCCTCCCCCGGAGGAAGCGGCCGGGCGGCTCCCCTGCGTCGCATCGTGACGAGCGGCAGGAGGGAGAAGACGGCCCACCACGCCCCCGCCGAGGCGAGGCTGATCCGGACCGCCTCTCCGCCCGTCAGGCCGAAGTCCGCCGCGTGGGAAAAGAGGACCAGGTCCAGGAGGAGGAGGATCCCGCCCCCGAGGTACCCGAGCGCCCACCCCACGGAGGAGACGGCGTCCCGGTCCTCCGGAGGCGCGATCTCCGGCAGCCAGGCGTTGTAGAAGACCACCGAGGCCCCGAAGCAGACGTTGGCCAGCAGGAAGAGCCCCCCGCCCAGCAGGTACCGCGTCCCTTCGAGGAAATAGAGCCCCGCCGTCGCCGCCGCTCCCGCGTATGCGAAGAGGAACAGCATCGGTTTCTTCCGGCGGGAGGTGTCGGCGATCGCCCCCAGCAACGGCAGGAGGAGGACCTGGACGAGCACGGAGAGGGAGACGACGTACGGGAAGAACGACCCGGCCAGCACGGGGATACCGAGAGGATGGACATACCCCGCGGGATCCGAGGCGACATGGGCGATGGAGGTCAGGTACGGCCCCATGAACACCGTGACCACCGCCGTGCTGAAGGCCGAGTTCGCGAAATCGTAAAAGTACCAGCCGACCCGCTCCCTGCGCCCTTCCCTGGACAGCGCCGCCAACGGGACCTCCTTTACGAAAAACCCCCGGCCGCTTCGCGAAGCGCCGGGGGTCCTGATTGCGGGATGCCCTGCTTCGCTCCTTCGGAGCTACGCAGGGCTACCCTCCGTAGCCCCGAAGGGGCGAAGGAGGGGTATCCACCGAAGCTCCGAAGGAGCGAAGGAGGATGGAGCGGGCGACGAGATTTGAACTCGCGACTTCGACCTTGGCAAGGTCGCACTCTACCACTGAGTTACGCCCGCATAATGAACGTCGATTGTAGGCGAACCGCGCGCAGCTTGTCAAGAAAAGGAGCCGTGTTACCGCTTGAAGATCTCCCCCACGAAACGGAAGAAGTAGTCGAGCCCGGACCAGGCGGTGAGGACCAGCCCGCCGCTCAGGAACACCATCCCGATACCGTGTACGGGGAACCCGAGGATCGGGAAATGGAGGATGAGGGCCGCGACCCCGATATTCAGGAGCAGCGTCTTCGCCTTCCCCAATTTCGAGGCGGCGATGATCACCCCTTGCGTGGAAGCCACCCCGCGCAGCGCCGTGACGCCGATCTCCCGGGCGACCACGATGACCGCCATCCACGCGGGGACCCTGCCCGGCGGGATGAGCATGATCATCGCGGCGCACACGAGCAGCTTGTCGGCCAACGGATCCAGCAGCTTCCCAAGGGTGGTGACCATCTTGTAGCGCCGGGCGATGTAGCCGTCGAAGAGGTCGGTGATCGTGGCGACGACGAACAGGATGAACGCCCCCACGGAACGAGCGAAGGAGATCTCCCTGCCCGCGGGCGGGAGAAGGATGACCACCACCACCGGGATCGCGAGAATCCGAAGCAGCGTCAGGACGTTGGGCGCGTTCAGGCGGGAGTCGCTGGTCATTCGGCGACGGAGTATTGCCGGTACAGGTCCATGACGCGACGAACGTAGATGCGGGTCTCCCGGTAGGGAGGAACGCCGCCGAACTTTCTGACCGCGGCCGGCCCGGCGTTGTACGCCGCGACCGTGTTGGTGAGGTTCCCTTCGAAGGTGACGAGGAGTTCCTTGATGTACTTGATCCCCCCCTCGATGTTCTCGATGGGGTCGAACGGATCGGCGACCCGCATCCGCTTCGACGTGAACGGCATCAGCTGCATCACCCCCATGGCGCCCTTGCGGGAGACGGCCTTGCGCCGTCCGTTCGATTCCGCCTTGATGATGGCGTGGACAAGCGCGGGGGGGAGATCGTTCGCCCGGGAGACCCGGTCGACGTACCCGGCCATCCAGCCGGCCCCCGGTAGCGCGTACCCCGGCGCCGGAGGACGAGCTTTCGGCCCCTCCCGAAGATAGAGCGTGAACTTCTCGTCCGGCGGCGTGTTCGAGTAGTGGATGACCCCTTCCCCGTCCAGGTACCGGTAGATGTCCGCGCCGGCAACGACCGGCCAGAGGAGGAAAGAAAGGATGATAATGCGCGATAATTGAACCATAATTGAACATTCTAAGGACAGGACCCCGCCGAAGTCAAACAACGTGGGCCCGCAAAGGGGGGGGAGACTTCATGGAAAAAGTGTCGAAGTTTCTGGTCATCGGCAGCGGAATCGCCGGATTGAGTTTCGCGCTTCGAGCGTCGAAGAAGGGCCGGGTCACCATCGTCACCAAGACGGAGGCGTCCGAGTCGAGCACCAACTACGCGCAAGGCGGGATCGCCACCGTCTGGAGCGACGAGGACACGTTCGAGTCCCACATCGAGGATACCCACAAGGCGGGGGCGGGGCTTTGCCACGCCGACACGGTCGACCTCGTCGTCCGTGACGCCCCCGCGCGGATCCGCGAGTTGATCGAGTGGGGGGTGGAGTTCACCCGGCAGACCGGCAGGAAGGAGTTCGACCTGCACCGCGAGGGTGGACACTCGCGCAGGAGAATCTTCCACGCGAAGGACCTGACGGGACGCGAGGTGGAACGGGCGCTCCTCGTCCGCGCCCGGGAGAACCCGAGAATCCGGATCTTCGAGAACCACACGGCGATCAACCTCATCACGCGGCAGAAGCTCTCCTCCTTCGACCATCCGGGGGTCGACGAAGTCCTCGGCGCCTACGTGCTCGACACGAAGACCGGCGCGATCCACACCTTCGTGGCGGACGTGACGGTGCTCGCCACCGGAGGGTCGGGAAAGGTGTACCTGTACACGAGCAACCCCGACGTCGCCACGGGGGACGGAGTCGCGCTCGCATACCGCGCGGGGGCGACGATCGCAAACATGGAATTCGTCCAGTTCCACCCCACCTGCCTCTACCACCCGCGCGCCAAGTCGTTCCTCATCTCCGAGGCGGTCCGCGGCGAGGGGGCGATCCTCCTGAACCGGGCCGGGAAGCGCTTCATGGAGGGCGTCCATCCGATGAAAGAGCTCGCGCCGAGGGACATCGTGGCGCGCGCGATCGACACCGAGATGAAGCGCACCGGCGAGGATTGCGTCTATCTCGACATCCGGTTCAAGGGTCCGGCATTCATCAGGAAGCACTTCCCGAACATCCACGGGACATGCACCTCCTTCGGCATCGACATGACGAAGGAGCCGATCCCGGTGGTGCCGGCGGCGCACTACCAGTGCGGCGGCGTGCGGACGAATCTTCACGGGGAGACGGACATCCAGCGGCTCTTCGCCCTGGGGGAGTGCGCGGGCACGGGACTCCACGGCGCGAACCGCCTCGCCTCGAACTCCCTGATCGAGGCGCTCGTCTTCTCGAACAGCGCGGTCCAGCGCGCCTCGACCGCGTATATCGGCAAACCGAGGCACAGCATCGACATCCCGAAGTGGGACCCGGGCAGGGCGCAGGAACCGGACGAGGCGGTCGTCGTCTCCCACAACTGGGAGGAGATCCGCCGGACAATGTGGAACTACGTGGGAATCGTGCGATCGAACAAGCGGCTGTCGCGGGCGCTCGACCGGATCGAGCTGCTGAAGCGGGAGATCGGGGAGTATTACTGGAATTTCAAGGTGACGGGCGACCTGCTCGAGCTGCGCAACATCTGCACGGTGGCGGAACTGATCGTGCGGTGCGCCATGCAGCGCAAGGAGAGCCGGGGGCTCCACACGACGATCGACTACCCGTACCTGGACGACGAGCACGGGCGCAAGGACACGCTGGTCCGCCGCACCCGGTTCTAGGGGGTCTTCCGCCTTACCGCCAGGCGAGGACGGCGCGTCCCTCCACGCCCGACAGGACCAGCTTCAGGCGCGGCGACCCGGCCCGCGGTGAAACCGCGGGCTCGCCCGCCTCCGGCGGAAACGCGACCTCGTACGCCCGGTACCACGTCCCCGAGTACGGGAAGAAGCGGAAGATCTCCTCCGGGCGCAGGGACGACTTGCGGATGTAGACCGGCTCGAAGTCCTTCTCGTCCGCCCGCACGAGTCGCAGGCTCCAGAGCGTCCCGGGTTTCTCCAGGTCGTTCCCCTTCTCCTCCGGGACGTAAAGGGCGACGAAGAAGCGGACGTACTTCTCCGATTCCCCGCGCCAACGGGAGATCACCCGCTCGCGCCGCGCCGCATCGAGGTAGTAGATGTTGGAATACTCTTCCGCGAAGGCCGAGGCCCATGGTCCGGAGAGCCAGGTGGCGGACAGGATGAACCGGGTGTCCAGGCCGTCGTGGACCTCGCGGGTGCGGGTCGCGGATTCCGTGATCCGACCATAGGAGGGGGACCCCATCACCTTCTCGTAGAGCGCGACCGACCGCGGACCGCAGCCGGCCGCTACCGCCGCGAGGGCCAGAGCGGCCAACACCAGCGGTGTCCGACGCTTCGTGTCAGGCATGTTCAACGTCCTCCCGAAGGAACATCGGCTCGACGCGGT
>Ga0100379_10004794_pt1 | contig 11819 bp, 14 predicted proteins | sample CryGeymeta201503_FD_80418 | JGI IMG/M metagenome (GOLD analysis project Ga0100379, IMG submission 80418) | Groundwater microbial communities from Crystal Geyser aquifers in Utah, USA - Crystal Geyser metaG 2015-03 | ecosystem: Environmental > Aquatic > Deep subsurface > Groundwater | place...
CTCTATAATATTAGACTTTATAGGAGGGAAAACTTTACGAAATATAATACTTTCTTACTTGAGTGAAGATAAAAAAAGTAATCCTGGTTTCCAATTATTAATATTACTGTTAATGATCGACTTAGCAAAAGCAATCGAGTTTCTCCATGCTAAAAATTTAATTCATAGAGATATAAAACCTGAAAATATAATTATTACTAAAGAATTTGAACTAAAACTAATAGATTTTGGAATATCTAAATCTTGTAATAAGACATATGAGTTAACAACTAGTGAGAAAGGGACAATTTTTTACGAACCACCAGAAAATGTTCTTACTGATATTGATGATTTAGACGAAGATGATTTTACTAAATCGAACTACACAAAATCAAGGAAAATTTCAAAGGCCTTAGATATATGGGCCTTTGGATTGATAGTATCTGAAGTTATTAGTGGAGAAACACCATGGGGAGAAGACTATAAAAGAAATCCTAATCAAATTTTGATTTCTTTAATGAGTAGAAAGAAGTTTCCTATTCCAAAAAGTATTACTGATTTGCAAATAATATTTTTAATTGAAAGTTGTACGGAATACCAACCTAAAAATAGAATAGAAATAAAACAAATAATAAACTTAGTAACAGAAATATTCGTGAGGAAACTTAATATTGTATCAAAACAACATAATATTTATTGTTTATTTCAATCTGAACAACTTGGTATGTAAACTATTTATATTAATATAATCAATATAATTTTTCTAATAAATATAATTATTAGATTTCATATTCGCTGATAAAGTTAAGAGGTTAATCCCAGACCTTCTCAAATATAAACAGTATGTATTTTTCAATAAGGATATGAAATCAAAAGAAGAAATAATTCATAGTAGTATCATAAAAGTAACACATTCTCTTGATTTATCAAGCAAAAAATTGACTGATTCAATATTCAATTTCTTACCATTATCAAGAGTAATTGATAATAGTCTAATAAAAAACATAGATTTAAGCAATAATTCAATAGAATTTTTATGTACAAAAAGTTTTTCAGACTGTAATAGTTTATTTACTATAAATTCAATTGATTTATCAAATAATAAAATAAATGACGAGGGACTAAGAAATCTTATTATTAGAAATTTTAGCACAAATAGAAATTACTTTACTAATCTAACAACTTTAAATTTAAAAAGTAATAAGTTAACACATATAGGATTGAAACATATATACGACTCAAAAACATTATCATCTCAAATATCATCTCTTAATTTAGAAAGTAATATGCTAGGAAATGAAGGCTTAAAATATTTATCGTTATGTAGCTTCTTCCCTTTAATTAAAACTTTAATTCTTAGTAGGAATAGCATAACATCAGATGGAATAAGTTATCTTTCAGAAAGTAGATCATTAGGAAATTTAACAGAGTTATACTTTTACGGAAATGAAATAGGCGATGACGGAATAAATTACCTTACACAATGTAGTTTCTTAACAAAACTAAGAATTCTTGATTTAGGCAGTAACAATATAAAATCAGCTGGTATAAAATCTTTTTCCAAATGCATATTTTTAGACAAATTAGAAATTCTTGATTTTAGTTATAATAACATAGAAAGTCAAGGTATATCTTACCTTAACGACTGTATATTTCTTATAAATTTAACAAAACTTGATATCAAAAGTTGTAATATAAAATACGGAGGGATGAAGTATCTAATAAATATGAAATACTTTTACAAGTTGAATGAAATAAATTTATATGATAATAAATTAGGCTACTACGGTGTTAATTATCTTCTTAAATGTAACTTTTTCGATAGACTTGTTACTTTAAACTTAAGAGAGAATGATTTGCAATCTTCAGGTATATCTCCTTTCTATGAAAGAAATACAGTGTCACAAATTAGAACTTTAAATCTTAGCAGTAACAATTTATTGAATGAAGGAGTAAAAACATTATTTGCTTGTAGTTGTTTTATTAATGTTTCAATATTAAATCTAAGTACAAATAGCATTGGAGTAAAAGGTATGAAGTACTTGAGTGAGAGCAAAATATTTAACAATTTAACTGAATTAAATTTAAGTTCGAATAATATAGGAGAGGAAGGTATTCTATACATAAAGGATTTTAATTTTATATCAAAGTTAAAATCATTGAATTTGTACAATAATAAAATAGATAAAAAGATCGAGAAGCAGTATGAAGAGTTTTATAATTTTATCACTTATGACTATTTTTAAATAGAAAAATGTAATTTAATATAACGCATAAAAATTATAATATTAACTTATTAATCATAATAAATGATAATTTGTTTATAGATTATTGTTTATGTATAATATTTCAAATTTAATGAAATTATAAGAATAACTATTTTAAATTTATAAACTATTGAAGTTTAAATATCTTTGAATGAATTTCCGATTTCATCTTTATATATTACTTTTCCTTCATTATCTAAAAATTAAAAATTTAATTTACTCATTATGACCATTGGTGTGTTCCTTGGTGGAGTTGGTTTTCTACAATAATAAACACAATTTCTTTCATGTTCAATATTATCATTATCAAAAGTTGGATAAGGATTAGGTAATAATGGTGCAGTGAAGTTTTGTTGAAAATCGTTGCTAGAAGTATGTAATTGTTCTGTGTTATTTCTAGGTGAAGTAGCTACATTTTTTGAGATTAAATTAGAGATAGTATTATTAGAAGTAGTGTTTGATACGGTTGTTCTTTGTAATGGCAAAACTTGTGTTGAAGTTGTTGTTCTAACAGTGTTAGTTGAGTTAGGCATAACTCTTTTCTGTCTTACACATTTGCAAAGTAAACAAAGTAGTCGACAAGACATTACAACGATTAAAAATGAAAAAAGTAATCCGATTGTCCATAAGAATATTCTGCAAAATATACTTCTTTTTGGTTTACCTTTGTAATTATTTTGGTTATGATTGTGATTGTATTTATTAGAGGGTTGCGAATTTGGATAGGCTTGATTTATATTGCTTCTACCTAAGTTGTTGTTACTTAATACAGCTTTGTTTTCTCTATTATCACTGTCTTTGTTTTTATTTCCCCTAATTTTATTCCATATTTTATTCCAAATTCCTTTTCCGTGTCCTTTTCCGTGTCCTTTACCATGTCCTTTACCATGTCCTTTTCCATGACCTTTTCCATGACCTTTTCCTTTCCAATGCCCTTTTCCATGTCTATTACCTTCTTCTTCAACTTTATCAAGCATTGGTGGCATTTGTTTCAATGGGTACATAGGAGGCATTGGTTGCATTGTCATTGGAGTTGAAGTTAGTATATTTGGGTCTCTATTTACTGGAGGAGTTAATTGGGGTAATTTTGAAACGGTTTCTGACGGTTCATTAAGGTTAAATTTTGATACAAAATCTTTTAAGTCCTCATTTGCTGAACATAAAATTAATGATGATACGAGTAAAATTATGATAGGAGTTGCTCTCATTTTTTATTATTTCTGTAAGTAGAATTAATTAAATAATACAAGAAAATTATTAATAAATTTAGTTATTTGGAATTTAATAAAATGATAAAATATTACTTCCAATTAACATTTTGATTTAATTAAGAGATTATTATTTAATTTATAATTAAAATAATATATTAATATAAACATAAATTAATATATATTATTTATAAATGAGTAATCAAAATAATTCTAATTTACCTACACCACAGTTTTTCGTAGATTACAAAAAAGGAGAAGTAAACGAATTAAAAAATCTGTTAAATAATCCGACAATAGATAGAGATATAACAAAAAAGAAAGACGTAATTAAAAGAGTAATAGCTTATATGACATTAGGAGTTGATGTCAGCAAATTATTTAGTGAAATGGTGAAAGTAATTAATTATAAAAATAACTTTTATTAACTAAATAAGACTTCAGCGACTAATGATATAGTTATGAAAAAGATGGTTTATCTTTATATAATAAATTACGCGGATGAGAATGACTCCTTAGCTCTGTTAGCAATTAATACACTGTTAAACGATATGAAAAATGATAACCCAAAAATACGTGGATTAGCTTTAAGAAGTTTATGCTCATTAAAGTAAAGAATTATAATTAATCATTTAAATTAGATTTAAAGGAGCATACGACTATTATTGTACCATCTTATATGACTCACTTAAGGATTCTAGTCCTTATGTCAGAAAAACAGCTGTAATGGGTTTATTGAAAGTGTTTCATTTTAACAGCTCATTAATCTCTGAAAAAGACGTTGAAACTCTATATGAAATGATTAAAGATACTGATTCGTTAGTTGTTCATAATACCTTATTGGTTCTTAATGAAATATTAAAAAAGGAAGATGGTGGAATTGCTATAAATAGTAAAATGATTATATACCTACTAAATAGAATAAGAGTAAACTTAATAATATAAAATTAATTTACAAGGATTTTAACGATTGGGGTCAAACAACAGTACTAGATCTTGTTTCTAGATTTACTCCTAAGGATGAAACTCAATTATTTGATATACTTAATATATTAGAAGATAGACTAAAACATTCAAGTAGTTCTATTGTCCTCGGATGCATTAAAATCTTTTTGAATTTTACTAAAGATAACAACAAAATATATAATCAAGTATTAAAAAGACTAAAAGATCCTTTAATTACTCTTATATCTTCAGGAGAAATATCTGGAAATCACGAATTAAGTTATGTTATACTTACTCATATTCATATTATATTACTCAAGTAAGAATATTGATATTGTTATAATATTAATAATTGTTTATAGAGGTGGAAGAGAAGTTTTTGGTGAGATGTATAAGAAGTTTTTTATTAAGCTTGAAGAGCCTCAATATATCAAAACTATGAAATTAAAAATCCTTGTCGAAATTGCGAACGAAAATTCATACCAAGAAATATTAGAAGAATTAGAAGAATATGTAAATGACGTCCATGCTGGATTTTCTAAATTCTCTATCGTTTGTGCTGGCAGCATTGCAATGAGAATTGATAAATCGATAAATTCTGTTGTAGGAATGTTAAAAAGTTTCTTAAATAGAAAAATCGATTATATAGTTTCAGAAGCTTTATGTGTTGTAAAAAGTAATATAATACTAAAATTAACATTAATTAACATTAATTAAATTAAATTAGATTTACTTAGAAAATATCCTGACATCATCGATCAATTTATTAACTTCATCGAACCATGTATACAAATTATAAATACTGATGATGTTGGACTATCATCTATAATTTGGATACTCGGAGAATTCGGAGAAAAAATAGAAAATGCCCCATATATCATTGAGAACATTATAGATAACTTCAATACAATTCAATCTCCAACAATAATATATTCGGTATTAAAAATATTTTAATTAAATTATAATCTATAGATTTTACTCGCAACTACTAAACTATTTTTCAAATCTCCTGGTGAAATGAAAGCAATATTAGGAAAACTTTATGATATGATTTTAAAAAATTATCATGATGTTGATCTCAGAGATAAAACATACTACTATTATAATTTACTTAAGACTGACGTGGAACTAGCAGAGTTTATTATACTAGGAGAAAGAGTATTAATAAATAACTACTATGACGATTTTGAAGGAGATCAACTAGTAAATATTAAACTTTTACTAATTAATAATTAAACTATATAGGACACAATATATTCTCAATTTAATACATTGTCAGTTATCTACTCTAAACCTGAAGAGAAGTTTATTAAAACAAATGAGTTAGAAAATGAAGAGCATATTAAATCTAAAATGAAAGCAGAATCAGAACTAAAACAAAAAACTAAGGAAAGTAATGTAGTTGTAGAAACAACAAAAGTTACACAGAATCAAAATACTAATCTTATAGTAAATATCGAACACTATATAACTTATATTATCTATTATTTATAACTCAACTTAACTAATTATTATCATTACTTTAGGGAGATTTGATTGAAAGTAGCTCTGGTTTTAACAACAATACCTCAAATGTTAATACTTTCAATACTAACGTAACTTTAGATTTAGCTGAAAGTTGTACTATTGACCAAAATGACTATCAAAATTTATGGAGAGACTTAAATGACGGGTAAATATATTGATTTCATAACTAGATGCTATATTATCACATTAATCCTTACTTACTTTATTTTTATATTTATATATTAGAATTACAAATGAAGTAAAGCATATTTCAGTTACAGAAATTGACAATGAAGAGTTTATTGGATACTTAGAATCAAAATTTGTTTTTGATATTGCACATGGAGGACAAGAAAATAATTTAAAAGCTTTCTTATTTTCATTCAATGTAATTTTATTAATCACTTATGCTAATTTATTATATTTATAGAATAGTAGCCAAACATATATTTTAACTGAAATGAATATTGATTTTGGATCAGCATCGATTAGTTATCAAATTAAAGCAGCTGATGGTAATCCTGCCTTAGAAAAGAAATTTGAAGAATACTTTTTAGACGTTTTAAGTCCTTTGATTTAAATATTAGTAAAAAATTATAAAAAATCTTGCTAAAATTATTTGATAATTAATATACTTAATTAATATAGCTAATAATAAAGTAACAAATATAAATTCTATAAATTCTATAATTTATCAAATAATTTTTCATTTTACAATTAATTAGACTAAGATTTGGTTTTTAAAAGAATGGTTGTTTTTCATCATCTGGTTTAGTACTAGTTTTAGCATTTGTGTCATCTTCTATGTAGTTAGGGGTTATTTTATTCTGTGTTACATTTTCTTTCTTAATTTCTTCTTCCCAATCATCATTAACTGTCTCTCTTAATCTAAGTCCATTTGTCTCTCTAATATTGAAAATGAACAAAGTCATAACAAAGTATAAAAACGCTAATTTTAAATAAATTATATACACAATGTGACTGTCGCCAATGGTCTGTTATAACTCATAAGTAATGGAGTAAAGAAGTCTCCAAAGTGACTTAACAACTTATTAATATTAAAAGCTGTTGATCTGATATCAGTTGAATATATTTCAAAGTTATATTCCATTAAAATATTAAATGAAAGTGAGACTGATACTCTTAGTATTAAATCTAATAAAAAGTTAGACTCATCAGCTCCTAAGTTAAACTCAATAATATATTTAAATAAATAAAGTATTGAAGAAACTAGTGATAGAAGTATTGCCGGTTTCTTTCTTCCAAAATACGGTAAATCTATAACATATCCCATACAAATAATTGAAAAGAAATCAACAGCATAAAAGGCAATTGGATATGTTAATGAATCATTTGAACTTTTAATATCTATTGCGTTGAATACTATTCCAGAAATAATAACTAATGAGATTATAGTAAAAGCAACGAAATTATAGGTATCCTCACCGCTTTTGAATATTTTTGTTATGACATTTTCTTGATCGTTCTTAAACTCATTATTAATATAGTCCTCACGTGATCGAATGAAACTATCATGATTTCTATCTAGTATTTCTTTATGCCATGTATTAAATTCATTTCTTCTTGAGTTTATGTTTGCAATATTTCTTTAATTAAAAATATTAATAATATTATATAATAATATATTATTTTACTGTAATACGCCGATCAATTCTTCATTTTGTTTTTTGATAAATAAAAATCTTATTGATTCTTCTAAGAATATAACACTGATACTAAAAGCAAATATCCCATTGAGAATTGAAAAACCGTGAAGATACTTCCATGATGAAGTAAAATTAAATATCAAAGTAAACATAATTCCTGATATACCGAAAAGACTATTAAAGAAGCAGTAGTAAACTCCTCTTTTGTCCTTGCTTACCATTTCATTAATGTAAAGTGCAGTTGTGTTGTAAATTATATTATTTGTAATATTAATGCATAACAAAACAGCATAAATGTAATAAATGTCATGAACGTAAAATAATAAACTCTTTATTAATATATCTGCAAATAGTGTTAGTCGAATAGTATTATTCCTTCCAATATTTTCTGTTAACAAAGGACAAATAATATTAGTAAAAATACTTCCAATAGAAGCTGAACCTACCAATAATCCTATTTTTATATAGTCGCACCATAAGTTAAAGTCATTAATAAAAGTATGTTTTGAAGTAGGTGTAAGTTCATATTTTATTATATTTTTCTTCTTTATGTTAAATATATCATTATTAGATCTACAAACTTGTGAAAGAGTACATTCGTAAGTATCGAAATGATTTTTAACCTTCATTGTTGAAGTTTCATTTTTGCATTTAATTTTAGGATCCATAAGAAAATAGGGTAAAGGGGCGTAGAAAGAATCAGTAACAACTTTTAAAAATACAAAAGATAATATCATTATTGTTTGATATTTGTGTTTTGATCCACTGGCTTCTAAGCCATTATCAATATCTTCAGAAGACAAATAACAATATTTAATTTCAGAATTAGGTAATCCTGCCATTTACAATTCGTTTAATAAGTTTATATATTTATTAAAAAGGAAGTATTTTATTTGTTATAAATTTAAAAAATTTTCAATGTATTTATAAACTTCCATTATATGGTTTTTTATATATTATAATTTGAATAAAATAGTATTATTTGCTATTATTTGCTATAAATTGTTTTATTTGATTACTTTTGCACATTATAGTAATAGTATTTTACTTTTTTAAACATTATTTATTATATTTTATAATATTATTGTATTGTTATACTAATTAATATAATTATTATATAATTTATAACATTAATTTTATAATATAACTTATTAAAATAATAAACAAATATTTCTAAGTTCTAAATATATTTATTATATTTATTATATATAAATTTATTTTTTAATAATCTTTTTCACCTTCTTAACATCATCTTTCTTCTCTTCAGTCTTATTTACAATTGTAGTACTAGGTGTAGGTTTTCCAATACTATCTAAAAACTCCTTAACTTTGCTTACTTCTTTCTTCTTTTCAGGTTTCTTCTCAATAACTTCGAAAATTTGAGGTTTGTTGTCAAATTCTTCATCTTTTTTCTCAACAGGCTTTTTAATTGAAGAATTATTTACATGAGAATTTATCAATATGTTGTTCATTTTTATATCATTATTAACAATATTATAATTAATATTTAAGTTCATTGGCATATGTCTATTCATTGGATTATTTACCATGCCGTATGGAAATTGTGGCATCATTCCAGGATACTGTCCCATGTTAAATGGAGGTAATTGAGGGTTTGGCATATTCATAAATTGAGAATTAGGATTGTTAGTAGGAATTGGTCCATGATTGCCTTGACTTCCTTGACTTCCTTGGCTTCCTTGACTTCCTTGATTATTTTGGTTACCTTGATTATTTTGATTATTTACAGTTTTATTTTGAGACTTATCAGGACTGTTTAAAGGATTTATTAGGTTATTATTCAAGTTATTATTCATGTTATTATTCATGTTAATATTTTGATTATTTGTGTTGTTTTGAAGATTTCTTTGATTCATCATATGCATATTATTAGCCATCATAAAATTATAGTTCATTTGCATTGGGTTCATAAAGTTAGGATTCATGTTATTTGGCATTGGCATATTTTGATTCATTTGATTTGGGTTCATAATATCTTTTGAATTCTTATTGGTTTTATTCTCCTTCTTTGAAGTTAGTCCCGGAATTTGGTTGGCATTATTCGTTTGAGTCTTATTCATATTCATATTGTTACTGTTTATTGAGTTTTTTGTCATTGTACTACTAACAGCCATAGTCATTTTATTTAGCATTGCTTGGTTATGCATTATTACCAATTGTTCTTTACGTTTTTGTTTTAACATTGGCATATTATCTTTAATAACTTCATATAGGTTCTGTGGAGTAAAGCACATATCAGTATCATAGTCCGTAGCATATAACTGATTGATTTTTCTACCATTTTTTATCTCATGGTCATAAAAAGCATGAAGTTCAAAAGAGTTGAAGCAATTTATCACTTTTTCTGTGTCAGTTAAGGTAATAACCCAGCCTTTATGGAATAGATTTTTCATTACAACTGTGATAGGATTTTCTAAAAATTGAGTAGGGTAGTTATTAAATACAATTTGTTGATCTTTTTTATTTTGATTATTGTTAATATTTGGATTACTTGGACTGCTAAGGTTGTTATGTGAGTGTTCAATGTCTGACTTCTGTTTTTGTGGAAGGCTATCGAAACTTTCTCTTTTAATAATATCCAGATCAGATTTATTTGATCTTGTAAGACTATAATTATTTTCATTGTGTTCGTCATTTTGATTGTTTTTAATGTGTTTATTGTGTTCATTTTGGTTAGGATCAATATATGATATAATTTCTTCTTTAATAATTTCTGTTTGAACTTCTTTTAGTTTTTTATCAGGGGTATCCATATGACCTACTAAACTTTTAATGTTTTTCTCAATTTCTGAATATTGATGATTATCATGTTCATTATCGTGCTCTTGATTATTGTGATCATGTTCATCCTCATGATAGTTCTCATGACTATCATCAAAGTCTTTTTCATTTACTAGATTTTTTAAATTTGAAAGGCTATGTTCAATACTAGAGTTAAGCTGCTCATTATTATGATTTGAATCAGTTAGTCCTTGTTTTTGTTCTTGATTTACAATTGTAGTTTGTGTCGGTGTAGCAATACTTTTAAACTTGTTCAATAGCTCGGCAAAGTTTTCTTGGTCAAGTGTGTTATTATCTATTTTCTTAACTAAGTTTTCGATCTCCTTTTCAATAATATTAGCCTTATTATCAAGTATATTCATTAAATTATCAGTATTTTTAGAATTATTGGAATTAACGTTAATTTTATCTGTTGATTCAGCCTTTTGATTTTGAACTTGTTTATTTTCAGGTTCATAATGTTGTTTAAAAAGGTTTAATTTATCAGCCCAATTTACATCATCTTTTATATAATCATAATCAGTCGAAGCTTTTTCTTCTACTTTTGTATTAACAGAATGGCTATTAATTTCTTTCTTTTCTAGAACAATTTTTTCTTTTTCTTCAAAAAATGATTCTAACTGCTTTAGTAAATCCAAATTTAAGTCAATATTTTCTTTTACTTTTGAATCATCTTCTTTTTTACTATTACCCTTTTCAACTACAGTTTGCTTTTCAACTTCAGCAAATTCTACTTCAACTTTTTTCTTAGGGAGCGACTCGAATTTCACTTTTGAGCCTGTAAAATCTTGGACATTGCAGTCAATCCACTGTGGGTCCTCTTCTTCAGCATTATTTTCATAGTAGTCATCTTTATCTCTTTCATCTTTTCCAGTTTCTTTATATGTTGTCGAATAATATTGATTTTGCTTTGATTGGTTGTTAGCCCGTAAAATATACTTTACTCTTGGGAAAGGGTTATTATAGTTAGTATTGGCATTGAAGAAACAGTCATTTTTGTTGAATTTTTTGTTGAATATGACTAAATCCGGTATAAACGATTTATAACTTGTTAATAACTTGGCGACTTCTGAAGCTACTTCTATTTTCTCTTTTGGATAGTCACCAAATTGATACTTGTCTAGAGACTGTTGTATGAAGCTGTCTAACAGCTGTATAGGTTTTCTATCAGAATTTGTGTGTTTTGAATTTTTATGATTATTCATATTACCAAATTAATTATATTATTTTTAATTATTATTTTTAAATAATAAAGTGTTTTTAATTAATATTTAGAGTTTGTTTATTTTTATTATATACAAAATTTATATTAAGCTAAAAACTACAATCAACAATTAAAATATCCATGTTACATTGACAAATTAGTTTCTTATCAATAATCTTTTTTTAATGATTATTAAGTAATAGATGTAAAGAAATAGACTTAAAGAAATAGATGAATAATA
>Ga0100379_10004796_pt1 | contig 11818 bp, 8 predicted proteins | sample CryGeymeta201503_FD_80418 | JGI IMG/M metagenome (GOLD analysis project Ga0100379, IMG submission 80418) | Groundwater microbial communities from Crystal Geyser aquifers in Utah, USA - Crystal Geyser metaG 2015-03 | ecosystem: Environmental > Aquatic > Deep subsurface > Groundwater | place: USA...
GAGCCCACGGCGGGGCTGCATCCCGTGGACGTCGAGCCCTTGATGGCGCTGCTGCAGCGCCTGGTGGACCAGGGCGCGACGGTAGCCCTGGTCGAGCATCGCATGCAGACCGTGGCCCACGTGGACTACGTCTTCGACCTCGGGCCGGGTGCAGGCAGTGAGGGCGGGCGCATCGTGGCCGAGGGCACGCCCCAGCAGGTGGCCGCGTCCAAGAGCCCGAGCGCGCCCTACCTGAAGGCCGTGCTCGACGGGAAGTTGCCGCGCATGAAGGCGCGTCGGCGCGCCAAGGCCAGCTCGGGCGGCGGCGCCATCCGCGTGCAAGGCGCGCGCGAGCACAACCTCCGGAACGTGTCGTTGGGCGTGCCGCGCGAGTCGTTGGCCGTGGTCACGGGGCCGAGCGGCAGCGGCAAGAGCTCCCTCGTCTTCGACGTGATCTACGCCGAGGGGCAGCGCCGCTTTCTCGAGACGCTCTCGCCCTACGCGCGTCAGTACGTGCGCGAGCTGCCGCGCCCGCATGTGGAGAGCGTCACCGGGCTGCCGCCCTCCATCTGTCTGGAGCAGCGTCGCACGCCCGGTGGCGGCGCCTCGACGGTGGCCAGCCTGACGGAGGTCGGGCACTTCCTGCGCGTCGCCTGGGCTCGCGCCGGGACCTTGCACTGCCCCGACCACGGGCTGCCGATCGTGCCGCGCAGTCGCGCCGAGATCCTCGGGGATCTGCGCACGCGTTTCACAGAGGAGGGCGTGGAGATCTACGCGCGCGTCGTGCGGGGCAAGAAGGGCGTGCACAAGAGGCTGATCGAGGCGGCGTGGCAGGCGGGCATCGAGCACGCGCGCATCGACGGACAGCGCGTGCGGCTCGAGGACGAACCCGTGCTCGATCGCTACGCGCTGCACGACGTCGAGCTGCTGCTCGGGCGCACCTCCGGCGACGACGGCAAGGACGACGCCCTGCTGGCGGAGGCGCTGCGTCGCGGCGGCGGCGCGGCCATCGCGGAGTACGGAGACGAGCGGCTCGGCGTGTCGAGCACGCGCACCTGCCCCGAGTGCCTGCGCGGCTTTCCCGCCCTCGATCCTCGCAGCTTCTCGTTTCACACCAAGCAGGGGGCGTGTCCGGAGTGCGAAGGACGCGGCGAGATCGAAGCCGACGCCGTGCGTCCGGGACGACGCAAGCGAAAGACGAAGAAGAAGGCGGGCGCGCCGCTGCCGCCCATCGCCTGCCCGGCCTGTGGAGGGCGACGCCTCTCGCCCCTGGCGCGCGCCGTGACTCTGGCGGGCCAGGGTCTGCCCGAGGTCTATGCCTTGCCGGTGCGAGACGCGCGTCGCGTGCTCGCCGGCGTCACGCTCTCGGGGCGTGAACAGGCCATCGCGGGCGAACCGCTCGCCGAGGTCCTCGGTCGACTCGCGCTCCTGGACGAGCTCGGGCTCGGCTACCTCAGCCTGGATCGCGACGCGCGCAGCCTGAGCGGTGGCGAGCTGCAGCGCGTGCGCCTCTCGGCCCAGCTCGGGGCCGGGCTCACGGGCGTACTCTACGTGCTCGACGAGCCCACCATCGGTCTGCACGCGCGCGACACGCGGCGGTTGATCGATGCGCTCCTGCGCCTGCGCGATGGCGGCAACAGTCTCTTGGTCGTGGAGCACGACGCCGACGTGATCCGCGCCGCGGACCACCTGATCGACGTCGGTCCCGGCGGCGGGCATCACGGGGGTCGCGTGCTCGCTCAGGGCGCCGCGGCCGAGGTGTTGGCGTCCGCGCACTCCGTGACGGCTCGTGCGCTCGCGTTGCCGGCCACGCTCGCGCCCGCACCTCCCCGGGCGTCGGCGTGGCTCACCCTCTCGGGCGCGCGCGAGCACAACCTGCGCGACGTGGACTTGAGGCTGCCCCTCGGTCAGCTGGTCTCGGTGACCGGGGTCAGCGGCTCGGGCAAGAGCATGCTCGTGCGCAAGGTGCTGCTGCGCGCCGTACGCAGCGCCCTCCAGCTCTCGACGGATGCGCCCGGCGGCTACCGAAAGCTGGCGGGAGTCGAGTCCTTGGCGCGCGCCGTCGAGGTGGATCAGACGCCCATCGGGCGCACGCCACGCTCGGTGCCGGCGACCTACCTGGGCGTCTGGGATCAGGTGCGCGCGCTGCTGGCGGGCACACCCGAGGCACGCGCGCGTGGCTTCAGCAGCTCACGCTTTTCGTTCAACGTCGCCGAGGGGCGCTGTGACGCCTGCGCAGGCCAGGGCGCGCTGAGGGTCGAGATGGCGTTCTTGCCGGACGTGCTGGTGCCCTGCGAGGTGTGCATGGGCCAACGCTTCTCGGCCGAGACGCTCGAGGTGCGCTACCGCGGACTCGACGCCGGGCAGATCCTGGCGCTCGAGGTGGAGGACGCGCTGGGTGTGTTCGCGGCGGTGCCGAAGGTGCATCGCCCGCTGGAGCTGATGCAGGCGCTGGGCCTCGGCTACCTCACCCTCGGCCAGCCGAGCAACAGCCTCAGCGGCGGCGAAGCGCAGCGTCTGAAGCTCGCCTCGGAGCTGGCGACCGCGGGCACGAAGCGCACGCTCTACGTCTTCGACGAGCCCACCACGGGGCTGCATCGCGACGACGTCGCGCGCCTGCTCACTGTGCTGCGACGCCTGGTGGATCGCGGGGACTCGGTGATCGTGATCGAGCACCACCCCGACGTCATCCTGGCCTCGGATCACGTCGTCGATCTGGGCCCGGAGGGCGGCGAAGCCGGCGGCCTCGTCGTCGCCCAGGGCACGCCGGCGGAGATCATCGCAGCCGGAACGGCAACAGGTCTGGCCCTGGCGTCGGAGCTCGCACGTAGCGCGTGACCCGTCGTGTCTACGCGCGCTCGCGCCACGCGCGCACGGTGGCGGCGAGCAGGCGCAGCACATCGCGGGTGCCGTTGGCCTCGCCCTTCTCGAAGTCTCCCTCCGTCTGGGCCATCTGGTTGGTGACGTGGGCGAAGCAGAGCACGTCTCGCTTCGCCGCCTGGGCGAAAGCGTAGAGCGCGGCGGCTTCCATCTCGACCGCGAGCGCGCCCTGGCGAGCCGCGTTTTCGATGGCGCGTTCCGTCTCGCGGAAGGGCGCGTCGGTGGTCCAGCTCGCGCCTCGATGAACGGCGACGGGCAGCTCACGCAGCGACGGATACACGGCGCCCAAGAGTTCCCTGTCCGCCTCGGCGAAGGTCGACGGCGGCAGATAGTGGTAGCTCGTGCCCTCGTCGCGCAGGGCGCGGTCGATCAGGATGAAGTAGGGCGTCGCGCCCAGGTCCTTGATCTGTCCAGCCGAGGTGATGCTGACCAGCAGGCGACAGCCGGCGGCGAAGAGCTGCTCGGCTTCCAGCACGGCGAAGGAGGCGCCGACCGCGCGAGGCAAGAGGCCGACCTCTTCTTCGTCGATGCGAAAGCGACTGAGCGACGTGTGGTAGCAGGCCCAGCTCGCGTCCAGCTGCGCGCGGCCGCTGCGCCGTAGCTCGGTGTCGAGATCGCCATCGGGATCGAGCACGCAGATATCCGGCACCCGCGCGAGCGCGAGGCCCTTCTGACGCCTGGCCTCGCGCAGCAGGTTCGCGGCACGGAACACCGACGGCGCGGCGTGTTCCTTCGCGGCCAGGATCGGCGGCAGCTCGGCGTCCTCCGCCGGCTTCCCTGATGAAGCGCGTTCAGTCATGGCGCGCAGCCTGACAGCTTCGAGGGGCGGCGCACAACGCGACGGCTGAACGACGACCGCGTGTACTGGAACTCGACCGAGGCGTATCCCCTGCGATCCGCTGCCGAGCTGGAGAGCGCGGGTCGACTGGCTCGGCCCCTGACGACGCCAAGGCGTGCATCAGGAGGCGACTCCGCCGCGCCTTGGCGCTCCGCCCGCGCGGCGTTCACGCCACGGCGCTTCCGTCTCAGGCGGACGCTCACGCGGGTGGAGAGGTCATGCGATCCATGGCGCGCTGGATGGTGGCCTCGACCTGATCGGCGCACTCGCGCACGTAGGCTTCGTCCTCGGCGGCTTCGTCACCGCTGCGCTCGAAGCGCATGGGCTCGAGGATCTCGACGCGAATCTTGCTCGGCCACGGCAGGTAGGGGACGGGCCCGAGCATCAGCCCCCAGGGCAAGGCCAGGCTGAGCGGCAGCACCTTGTAGCGCAGCCTGCGGAAGAGCGGGATTCGTCGCGCGAGCGTGGGGAAATCGTGCAGCACGAAAAGCGTGCTGTGGGCGCCCGTCGTGGCCACGGGGATCACGGGCACGCGCTCGCGCAGCGCGAGGCGCATGAAGCCCTTGCGACCGGCGAAGCGCACGCGATGGCGTAGCCGCCAAGGGCGCATCGCGTCCTCGTCGCCGCCCGGATAGACGAGCGCCTTGTGGCCCGCGGCGAAGAGCTTGTGCGCGTTGTCGTGGCCGGCGCGCACGCCGCCCAGGGGGATCAGGAACTGCTGCAGGGCCGGCATGCTCAGGGGCACGGTGTGGCCGAGGGCGAAGGGCACGTGCTCGAGGCCGAGGCGCTCGTACACCTCGGCGATCCAGAGGAAGGTGTCGCCGGAGTAGAGCGCGCCGTTGTGGTTGCCGACGTAGAGCGCGGGTCCCGTCGGGACGCGCTCGACGCCCGTCACCTCGGCGCGATGATAGCGGCCCAGGGCGCGCACGAAGGGCATGAGCTGCGCGATGCGCTCGGGATCGCGGTTGTCGATCGAGTCGATGTCGTAGGAACGCAGCAACGGGGCCATGGCTGGATCCTACGCGGTCTCTTCAGGGCGCGCTCCAGCCCGCGCTCGCGCAGGCGTCGAGCGCACCGGGGACGCGCACACGCCACGAGCCCTCGTTGTGCGGCGCCCCCGGATCCCAGGCGTAGAAGAGGTCCACGCCGTCGCCGTAACCGAGGCCGAGGAGCGCGTCGCGAAACTGCTGCGTGACGCAGAAGCCATCCGTCTGGTCCGCGTCCTCGAACACGCCGTCGCCGTCGCCATCCGCGCAGGCGCCCGTCACGCCGCCGCCGCTGTCCACGTACACTGCCGTCGCGCCATGTCCGAGCGTGGGCCAACGGCGCACCATGGTGTCCGCGCCCGAGAATGCCGCGTCGTACGCGCCCCAACCGAGGCTCGAACTCAGAGCCATCACGCAGCCGGCCTCGCCGTCCCGCGTCAACGCGAAGTCGAGGCTGATGAGTCCGCCCAAGGAGGAGCCCATCATGGCGAAGGAAGGGCCGCCCGCCGTCACGCCGTAGCGCGCGCGGAAGAAGGGCAGCGCCTCGTCCTCGAGCAGCGCGAGGTAGTCGTCGGCCCGGCCGCCCACGCGCGTGCCGCCGCCGATGTCGTCGGGCACCGGTGTGTAGGCGTCCATGCGGTCCGCGGCGTTGTCCACGGCCAAAGCCACGACGTCGTCGTAGCCACCCGCCGCGAGCGCGTCGTCGACGTGCCAGCCACCGTACGCGGCGCCGGGATCGAAGACGTTCTGTCCGTCGTGCAGGAAGAGCGTGCGCATGCTCGGGCCAGCCGCGCGGGTGAAGCCTGCGGGCAAGCGCGCGCGGAAGCTGCGCGTGTCTTCCAGATGGGCGGAGGCGAAGGCGGGGAAGCGCTCGAGCCAGGCGGCGTCCGTGGGCGGCGCGACCCAAGCGAACTCGCCGAAGTCGTCGTAGCCATAGGCCGTGGCTTCGGGCGGCGCGCGATAGACGTCGGGGCTGCCGAACCATTTGTACTTGGCGCCGATGGCCGGGGAGACGAAGTCGGCGGCGCTCAGCACGACCAGGTAGTGATGACCGGTCGCGAGGATCGTGGCGGGAGCCGCCGTCGTGTCCCAGGCGTTCACGTCGGAGACCAGCGAGACGTTCGCGGGCGCGCCGTCCCAGCGCGTCAGGAAGAGCCAGCGCGCGCCGTCGCTGACGGGCCAGCGCTCCTGCCAGGCGACCTCGTGCAGGATGGCGTCGGCCTCGGCGTCGTCGAGCGTGCTCGCCGACAGTCGTGCGAGGAGCGCGTCGAGGCGCGCGCTGGGATCGACGCCCGCGTCCGTGCTCGCGTCGACCTCCGCATCGACGCCCGCGTCCGTGCTCGCGTCGGCCGCGGCGTCGCGCGTGGCGTCCACCGTGGCGTCATGAGCGCCAGAGTCCGGCGCTCCGGGGGACGAGCCGCCGCACGCCGCGAGCAGGCCGAGAAGGGAGAGACCGATGAAGCGCATGGCGCCGAGTGTAACGCGACCATCCAGTCGCGCATGTCGGCAGCGGTGAGGAACGATCGCGGGCCTCGACCTCAGCGGTCGTGGAAGGTCAGCGTCGTGCCCGACACCCCGAGCTCGAGATCCGTCTCGAGCAGGAGCCGCCGGTTGCAGTCCATCAGCCGCAGGCGGTGCGCACCGGGCTCGAGGGCGAAGGCGTGTTGCTGCCCGGGCGCGAGCGTCTCGTCCGCGGCCAGTCGGTCGGGTGCGCGCGTGAGTGAGGAGCCCGCCGCCCCGAGCTGCGCGTAGCAGATGGTCTCATGCGAGGCGTTCTGGAGCAGCAGCGCGTCCCCCGGCGGCGCGTGGTCCACCAGCTCCGCCCGACCCTCCACATGCGCGCAGCCCAGAGCCAAGACGAGCACGCCCCAGCGCAGCGCCCCGGCCCGCACTGGGCTCACGCGCGGCTCTTCTCGACGCGATCCATGAAGCGCTGGAAGAGGTAGCGCGCGTCGTGCGGACCGGCGCTGGCTTCGGGGTGGTACTGCACACCAAAGGCGCCCGACTCGGCGTGTTCGAGACCTTCGCAGGTGCCGTCGTTGAGGTGCACGTGGCTCAGGGTGCAGCGCCCCTCGAGGGACGCGACATCGACCGCGAAGCCGTGGTTCTGGGTCGTGACCTCGACGCGGCCGGTGGCGAGATCCTTCACCGGCTGGTTCAGGCCGCGGTGCCCGAACTCGAGCTTGTAGGTGTGCCCACCCAGGGCCAGCGCGAGGATCTGTTGCCCGAGGCAGATGCCGAAGAGGGGACGCTTGCCCAACAGCTCCGCCACGCAGCGCACGGCGTAGTCGACGGCCGCGGGATCGCCAGGGCCATTGGAGAGGAAGACACCGTCGGGGGCGAGCGCCAGGATCTCGGCAGCCGAGGTCTGCGCGGGAACCACCGTCACGCGGGCGCCCGACGCCACCAGGCAGCGCAGGATGCTGCGCTTCACGCCGTAGTCCACGGCGACGACGTGGGGGCGATCGCCGGCCCGCGGCGTCTGCGGCAGCGGATCCCAGATGCCCAGCCCTTCGGTCCAGTCGTAGTTCGTGGCGGTGCTGACCTCGCGCGCCAGGTCGCGCCCGTCCAGGCTCTGGGCGGCCTTGGCGCGATCGTGCAGGGTCGCGACGTCCTCCGTGCCCAGGGCCGCCATCTGCGCGCCGTGATCACGGACATGGCGCGTGAGCACGCGCGTCTCGACGCCCTCGATGGCCACCACGCCGCGCTCACGCAGGTAGGTGTCGAGGTCGAATTCAGCGCGCCAGGAGCTGGTGCGAGGCGCGACTCGGCGCATCACGAAGCCGGACAGGGCAGGGCGCGCGGCCTCGTCGTCCTCGGTGTTGACGCCCGTGTTGCCCATCTCGGGCGCCGTCATGGTCACGATCTGTCCGTGGTACGACGGATCCGTCAGCACCTCCTGATAGCCGCTCATGCCCGTGGTGAAGCAGACCTCGCCCGTGACCACGCCCGGGGCGCCCAGGGCCTTGCCGCGGAACGCGCGGCCGTCGGCCAGCACCAGATGGCTCACTTCGCGCATGCTGTCCTCTCGTGCACGATGCGGCCTTCGACCAGCGTCAGGGTGATCGCGCCCTGGACTTCTTGGTTCAGCATGGGGGTGTTCGACGAGCGGGAGTGGAGGGAATCGGGCGCCACCGTCCAGCGGCGCTCGGGATCGATCACGGCGACGTCCGCGCGGCCGCCGACCACGAGGCGACCGGCCTCGACGTCCGGCAAGAGCGCGCTGGGCGAGGAGGTCAGAGACTCGATCAGGCGCGCGGGCGAGAGCGCCCCCTCGCGCACCAAGGCCAGCAGGCCGGGCACGGCGGTCTCGAGGCCGTCGATGCCCACGGACGCGGCGCCGAACTCGCAATCCTTCTCCAGGCTCGAGTGAGGCGCGTGGTCCGTCGCCACGCAGTCGATGGTGCCGTCGCTCAGCGCCTCGCGCAGCGCCGCCCGATCTTCCGCCGTGCGAAGGGGTGGGTTCACCTTGCAGTGCGTGTCGTAGCCCAGCACGGCGTCCTCCGTGTAGAGCAGGTGGTGCGGCGTGACCTCGGCGGAGACGGCCAGCCCGCGCGACTTGGCTTCGCGGATCAAGCGCACGGCGCCGAGGCTGGAGATGTGCGCCACATGGTAGCGAGCGCCGGAGGCCTCGGCGAGCAAGAGGTCGCGCGCCACGATCACGTCCTCGGCCTCGCGAGGCCAACCCCTGAGACCGAGGCGCGCGGAGACCACGCCCTCGTGCATCTGGGCGCCCTCCGTGAGGTGGTGGTCCTCGCAATGCTGCGTCACCAGGAGATCGAAGGTGCGCGCGTACTCGAGGGCGCGGCGCATGACGGCGGCGTTCATCACGCAGCGTCCGTCGTCGCTCACGCCGATGGCGCCCGCGTCGCGCAGGTCGGCCATCTCGGCCAGCTGCTCGCCCTTCAGTCCCCGCGTGATGGCCCCGAAGGGCAGCAGCCGCGCCAGGCCGAGGCTCTGGGCCTTGGCGACCATGAACTCCGTGATCGCGCGCGTGTCGTTCACAGGAAGCGTGTTGGGCATCGGGCAGACGGTGGTGAAGCCGCCCGCCACCGCCGCGCGCAGGCCGGAGGCGAGGTCTTCCTTGTACTCCTGCCCGGGCTCCCGAAGGTGCACGTGCAGGTCGACGAAGCCTGGCGCGACCCACTGGCCCGACGCGTCTCGACGCTCGACGGCCTCGCCCTCGAGGCCGTCTCCGGCGCCCCGGCCGACGCGAGTGATGCGGCCGGCCTCGATCACCAGGTCGGCGATCTCGTCCAAGCCCGTTCGAGGGTCGAAGACCCGACCGCCATGGAGCACGAGCATGCTGCGCGATTACGTCAGGCGAGCCCCTGCGTCAACCGCGAAGCGGGCGCCGCACGCAGGACACACCCGGCGAGCTGCACGCGGCGCGGGACGCATCCACGCGCCCCACGTTCGTGAGCTGCCGTCAGCCCCGCAGATCGCCTCCCGAAGGAGGCGATCGCTTTCAGCCTACAGCCTGCTCGTCGTCGAGATCGGTCACCTCGTCGTCGCTTTCGGCCGCGATGGTGCCCACGGAGGACTTCACCGTGGCCTGGCGGCGACGATCCTTCTCCTCCACGCGCTGCTTCATGGACATCACCTTGCGATAGACGGACGCGAAGTTCTTGTTTCGCGTCGCCATGCTGGGTGAGCCGCCCCGAAGCAGGGTCTGAAGGATGAATTCGAGGACTTGAATCTCGCCCTCGGAGAAGCTGTTGCTGATACGCATGAGGACGATCTAGCAGGGAGCCCCAAAGGAGACAACGCCTGACCTGCGATGTAGCGTCATGTGGTGTCGCCAGCGTTCTGTATTTGCCCCAGAACAAGCTGAAAATACAAGGTATTTTGATTGCGTGGCTTTTGGGCAGTCGGGCGTGAGGCGCCGATGCGATCTGCCGGCGTGCAGAGCGATCGGTTGACACACCAGAAAAAGTCTTCTCATTGCGGGAGCTTGCACGAGGGTCGTGGTGCGCGGCCCGTGCGCGCAGAGCGGATCGTCCTTGATTCAAGTGTGATCCATCCGCTGAGCCGGCTTCGCGGCCAGCGTCGGGCCCGCGGCTGGCCCGTCCGCATGCCCCTTCGGCGACCTCAGGGCGGCGCCGAGCCCTGGTCGACGGGACGGGATCGAGCCTGCGCGACGCCCCGCTTTCGTGAAGCCGGGGGCCCGGTGACGAGGAGGCGCGAGCCGACGCACGGGGCGTGCCCTGGGACCCGACGACGTCGGACGACGATCGGACGTAGGTCTAGACCCGGTCGGACCGACGTCGAAGGATGGTCGGACGGAGGTCTAGACGCGGTCGGCGGCCGTGACGCGCACGACCTCGGCCATCGAGATGGCGCCTTCACGGATCTTGGCCAGACCGGCCATGCGCAGGGAGTTGACGCCCTCCTGGATCATGGCGCGTTTCAGGTCGGCGGTAGAGCTGCCCTGGAGCACCATCTCCTTCAGGTTCTCGGTGAAGGGCATGACCTCGTAGAGCGCGATTCGGCCCTTGTAGCCCGTGTCGCCGCAGGTGCGGCAGCCCACGCCCTCGAAGACGTGGATGTCGTTCAGGTCCTCCTCACGGAAGCCGATGTCGAGCAGAGCCTTGGCCTCCGCCGGCACCTCGACGCGGCAGTCGACGCAGATCTTCCGCGCCAGACGCTGGGCCACCACGAGGTTGACCGAGGCGGTCACGAGGAAGGGCTCCACGCCCATGTTCAACAGACGGGTGACCGTGCTGGGCGCGTCGTTGGTGTGCAGCGTGCTGAGCACCAAGTGGCCCGTCAGAGCGGCCTTGACCGCGATCTCGGCGGTCTCGAAGTCTCGAATCTCGCCGACCATGATGATGTCGGGATCCTGACGCAAGAAGCTGCGCAGGGAGGCGGCGAAGTTCAGGCCGATGTCCTCGTGCATCTGCACCTGGTTGATGCCGGCGAGGTTGAACTCGACCGGATCCTCGGCGGTGGAGATGTTGGTGTCGACCTTGTTCAGCTCGCTCAGGGCCGAGTAGAGGCTGGTCGTCTTACCCGAACCGGTGGGGCCCGTGACCAGCACCATGCCGTAGGGCTGATGGATGGCGTCCTTGAAATGCCGCAGCGGCTCCACGTCGAAGCCGAGCTTGGTCATGTCGAGCTGCAGGTTCGACTTGTCGAGCAAGCGGAGCACGATCTTCTCGCCGAAGAGGGTCGGCAGCGCCGAGACGCGGAAGTCCATCTCGCGGCCCTTGCCCAGCTTCAGCTTGATGCGTCCATCCTGGGGCAGGCGGCGCTCGGCGATGTCGAGGGAGGCCATGATCTTCAAGCGCGAGGCGATGGCGTTCTTCAGCTTGATCGGCGGCTTCATCTCCTCGTGCAGCACGCCGTCCACGCGGTAGCGGACGCGCAGGCTCTTCTCGTAGGGCTCGACGTGGATGTCCGAGGCGCCCTTCTTGATCGCGTTGAGCAGGATGGCGTTGCACAGGCGGATGACGGGGGCGTCCTCGGTCGCCCGCTCGAGATCCGTCAGGCTGACGTCGTCTTCGCCGCCGGCGACCTCGATGTCGTCCTCGTCGAAGCCATCCATGATGTCGTCGTAGGAGATCTCGGGCGCCGCGTAGGTGTGCTCGATCGCCGCATGGATCGCGGCCTCAGAGGCCACCACGGGCTCGACGTTGTAGCCCGTGAGGAACTTGATGTCGTCGATGGCGTGCAGGTTCGACGGGTCGGCCATGGCCACGATCAGCGACGAGCCGGCGCGTGAGACGGGCACGATCTTGTGTCGGTCGCACACCTCCTGGCTGACGAGCTTGGCCACCTCCGGATCGATCTCGTACTCGCTGAGATCGATGGATTGCACGCGATATTGCTGGCTCAGGAAGTCGGTGATCTCCTGATCGCTGATCGCGCCCATCCGCGCCAAGGCGTAGCCGAGGCTGACGTTGTCGGCGCGCTGCGTGGACTGCGCCTTGCGAAGCTGGTCCAGGCTGATGCGCTTCTCGCGGACGAGCAGTTCGCCCAATCTATTCGTCATACGAAGGGTCTCCAGATGCGGTTGATGACGCGGTGGCCAAATATATCCGATCCGGGCGGTCACGTCGCGTGCTCCCGTGAATCTGGTATCGTCGGCCGCCGATGGGACTGTGGCGACGACTCTTCTCGAGCTCCAGCCGGA